>VOFG01004441.1_pt1 | contig 87885 bp, 104 predicted proteins | sample 5384171 | NCBI WGS metagenome assembly VOFG01 (sample SAMN12384726, study PRJNA508395) | human gut metagenome | isolation source: healthy gut F | host: Homo sapiens
TATTCCGATAAGGACCCGGAGCGGAAGAATATAAGAAATATTATGAGTCCATGGATCCGGCCACTGCGGAATATATTTACAAACAGGTAGTGACTCAGCTGCAGGAGAGTCAGGAAGTGCAGGATTATGCGGCCGCTTATTCAGCCATGAAGCCGAAGCAGGCAGCGGCAATTTTTGAACAGATGACGAACAATCTGGATCTGGCAGCCAGAATTCTGAAGGTCATGAGTGCGGATGACAGAGGTGCCATCCTGGGAGCTATGAATTCAGAAGTAGCGGCAAAGATTACTAAAATTATGGATCCGGAATCTTAAGAAAAAGCAGAAAAGATCCGATACATGATTTGTAGTATAATTACAGGTCATAGACCGTCATAAGGTGGTAAAAGGGGCCTGGGAAAGGAGGAGTTATGGCAGGAACGACAATTAAAGGTGTCGGTAACAGCGGCAATGTGCAGATACCGGATATGGTCACAGCAGCGAAGCAGAATGCGGGAACCAGCTTCCAGGCGGTATGGAATAAGACCCAGAGCAATGCCCAGACAACTAATGCAGCCGACGGGGACCGCACCCAGGCGGGACGGAACGATGTCAGACGTGGTGAATCTTTGAGAGCCGGCGGCAGACAACGCAACAATGTAGCGGATGTCTCTGATGGAAACAAGACGATGGAAGATGACAGCCTGGATGCAAAGGATCTGGAGAAAGTTCAGGAAGTTGTGGGAACGGTGGTACAGAACCTGATCCAACAGATCACGGATACATTTTCCGTCAGTGAAGAAGAACTGCAGGCCACCATGGAAGATCTGGGAATGACAGAAGTGGATCTGACAGATCCCGGGAAACTGAATGAATTGCTGATGGCAGTCAGCGGAGCACAGGATTCGTTCGCATTACTGACGGATGAGAATCTGTACAATGATGTAAAAGGAATTATGGATCTGCAGAAGGAACTGACAGGGCAGGCGCAGGAAGAGTTACAGCTATCTCCTGAAAAATGGCAGGAAGCGGTAACACAGATCACACAGGAAACTGTGGCGGAACCGGTGATCACCGTGGAAACAGATAAAACAGAGAATGTGGCCGTTACTACGGAAGAATCTACTGTGGATACCACAGAAGCAACCGTGACACAGGTACCTGACAGCGGGGAAAAAGTTCCCGTACAGAACGCACAGGAGAACAAGACCGAAGATTCCGGCAGCAGACAGGAACACAACGACGGTGGACAGCATGGCAATCTGTTATTACAGAATCTGAAGGAAGACAATTTCCTGGCACAGTTACAGCAGACGGCACAGACAGAAGAAGCAAGAACCGCAGATACGCAGGACATTATGCGTCAGATCATGGATTATATGAAAGTATCCGTCAAGGCGGACAGCTCTGAACTGGAAATGCAGCTTCATCCCCAGAGCCTGGGAACTCTGCATATACAGATGGCATCCAGAAACGGTGTGGTTACGGCCAATTTCATTGCACAGAATGAAACAGTCAAGGCAGCACTGGAAAGTCAGATGGTACAGCTGAAGGAAAACTTTGCAGAGCAGGGTGTCAAGGTAGAAGCTATTGAAGTTACCGTTCAGACCCACCAGTTCGAACAGAATCTGGAGCAGGGAAGAGGCAATAACAGTAATACGGCAAATGAAACGGGTGCAGGTAGAAAGCGTACCCGCAGGATCAATCTGAACGCAGCATTTGCAGAAGAAGAGCCTCAGACCGAAGAAGACCGGATCGCAGCAGATATGATGTCGGCGAACGGCAATACGGTGGATTTTACCGCATAATAAATAACGAAAGGAGAAAAAGGAAATGGCATTGGTTGCACCCGTGGAAAACGGTAAGATCGTAGAGACCGCATCCCAGACTTCCGTGAGTAAAGCTGCAAAGTCCAGCAGCGGAATGGACAAGGAAGCATTTTTACAGCTTCTGGTAGCACAGATGAAATATCAGGATCCTCTGGAGCCTACGTCCAATACGGATACATAGCACAGTATGCACAGTTCTCACAGGTAGAGCAGATGCAGAATATGTCCAACAGTATGGATCTGCAGAGAGCAAGTTCTCTGGTAGGCAAGGAGGTCTATATCAAGACCACCACATCCTCCGGCGATACCAAACTGGTGCAGGGAAAAGTGGATTATGTGTCCTACGAGAACAACAAAGTCTTACCTTTATATCAACGAAAAGAAGTACTCCATTGATGATCTGGATTCCGTAGTGGATACGGATTATCTGAATGCGTACAACAAGGCTTACAACTTTACCGTAAAGCTGAACAAGCTTCCTAATGTAAACGGCATTGATTCCAGTGATGGCAAGACCATTGATGATCTGGAGAAGGAATACAACGATATGACTGATTACGAGAAATCCTTCCTGGCAAAAGATACCGTGAACAGCTTGAATAAGTACATTGAACGTCTCAAGGAGATCCGCAAAGCTGCCGAAGAAGCAGAAGAAAAGAAGGATACCGAGAGCAAGGATGAGTCAGAAGAAACTGACAGCACAGAGAGCGTATAATGCAGTAAGCAGCTGACGCAGAGGGGCAGATGGATATGGATATTCAGAACAACAGTTTTCTGTCCATTGACCAGTTGGCAAATCAGTACTTAAACAGCAGCCGCAAGACCGTAAAAGCAGCACAGGAAAATCTGGTATCTTTCCAGGAGATCCTACAGAACAAAAGCCAGGAACAGAATGTTTCCGGAACGCAGGATCTGAAATTCTCCAAGCATGCCGCCGTACGGCTGGAAAAACAGAGGCATTGAGCTGACAGACGCACAGCTGGAACGCTTGAATGACGGAGCAAGAAAAGCGGGACAGAAGGGAATCAGGGATTCTCTGGTGATCGTGGATGACTTGGCCTTTATTGTGAATGTACCCAATAAGACCGTGGTGACTGCCATGAACAGCAGAGAAACCGAAGAAAACGTATTTACAAATATTAACGGAGCCGTTATTATGTAGACCGGACCAGGGATGGAGGTCATGCTCCCTTGAATGACAGAGAGGGAGCACGGTTCCAATACAGGAGGAACAAAGCACTATGATGAGATCATTGTATTCTGGCGTAGCAGGACTTAAGACACACCAGACCAGAATGGACGTAATCGGTAATAATATTGCCAACGTCAACACAACAGCTTACAAATCCAGTTCCATGACTTTCAGTGAACTGATGAGCCAGACCACACAGAAGGCCAGTGGTGCCAACGCTACCACTGGTGTCGGCGGTACCAATGCCAAGCAGATCGGTCTGGGCGTTAAGGCAGGAGCTATCAATACTGCCATTACCACGCAGGGTTCCGCGCAGTCTACTGGCAACCCCTTTGATATCATGATCACCGGAGACAACTTCTTCGTAGTCAGCAACGGCTCCGAGAATTTCTTCACCAGAGACGGCTCTTTCTATGTAGATGGTGCCGGCAACCTGGCAATGACCAGCACCGGTTACAACGTCATGGGATGGGGCGTGGATGAGACCACAGGTAACATTAAGCAGGATACCGTAACCGCACTGCGTATTATGAGTGCTGCGAATATGACATATCCTCCTGAGGCTACCACACAGGCAAATATTTCCGGTATTCTGGATGAGAACGATAAGGATGTGACCAGTGCCAACGGTAAGACCGTAAACCTGAACTTCTTCGATGCGAGAGGTTACAGTTATACTGCAAAATTTACCTTTAAACAGTCTGGCGAACCGAACACCAATGTTTATAGTATGGAACTGACGAAACTGCTGGATTCCACCGGAGCAGAGATCGATATTTCCGCACTGGATTTCGGAAACCGTACCCAGCAGAAGATGGAGACTAAGGTGACATTGAATACCGATGCCTACAAGTGGGATGGAACGATGCTGAAAACAAAGGATGGAACCAAAGATATAGCTGACCTGACGAAAATTTTTAATGCTGATGGAAGCCTGATTGATACTTCAAACAATGCTACAGCAGCAAAGGAACAGCAGGAGGCTTTGGATGCCATTGCAGCAGCTTATGGATATGAGGATCTACCAATGAATTTTTGAATTTGTATATTACCAGCCCTACAGACACAACGCAACAGCTTACCATGCAGCAGCTGCTTGGCAATATGAGATCTGGTACCGGAGATCAGCTGCTTCCGGCAGACGGCAGTGCTATTACCATGGAAGGTCGTTATTTTGAAGGAACTACTGTGGTATTCAATAAAGACACCGCTAAACTGGAAAGTGTCGGCGGTTCTACTACAAACTTGGGCATTAATGCAGCATTTTCACAGTTAGGTGGCAACTTCTCCGATATTACCATCGACCTGTCCGAATGCACCAACTACGATAACAAGGGTACTTCCACCATCGGTGCCACCAGTGGTGACCTGGATGGTCCGGGAACCGGATGCGGACGTCGTCTGGGAGATATGATCGGTGTATCCATCCAGAAGGATGGTATGATTTACGCAAGCTATGACAACGGTATGACCAAACTGTTAGGCCAGATTGCTACCGCAGCATTTGCCAATGCCTCCGGTCTGGAGAAAGAGGGAGACAACCTTTACTCTGCAACCCTGAACTCCGGTGAGTTCGATGGTATCGGCGTAGACATCACCGCAGGCGGTGGATACATGTCCACCGGTCAGCTGGAGATGAGTAATGTAGACCTGTCTTCCGAGTTTACTGAGATGATCACCACTCAGAGAGGTTTCCAGGCCAACAGCCGTATCATTACCGTATCCGATACTTTGTTGGAAGAGCTGACTAACCTGAAACGTTAATAAAACGTTAAAAATGTAATATACGTATAAAGGGGATAGGAATGCTACCTGTCCCTTTTGTATGTATAAAAGATCAAGGGAAAAAAGTACTATAACAAAATTGGAAAATGTGGTAAAAGTCATAAACTACAGAGGATATTGAACAATGAATGGGGAAGGAGAAAACAGTATGATAGAAGTTACGAAGATCAATGGGGTCAAGGTGTTGGTGAATCCGGATCTGATCGAACTGGTAGAAGAGACCCCTGATACGGTGCTGACTCTCACCACAGGCAGGAAAATAATTGTAAAAGAAAGTAGACAAGAAATAAAAAATCTTGTAATATTATACAGAAAGGATATTTTTGCAAAATAATTTGCAGAATGCCAGGTGATTTAAGTGGATATAGCATCTTTAGCAGGAATATTATTAGCGTTATTCATGTTGGTATTTGGTATCATAAGCTCTGCGGGTGTCGGAGGATTCGGAGAATATCTGGATCCGGCTTCTGCAATTATTACATTCGGTGGAGCTTTCTCCTGTACCCTCATGTCCATGAGCTTACAGAATTACATAGCGGGTCTGAAGTCCTTTACTCTGATCTTCAAGGCACCGGCACTGAATACTTCCGAGATGATCGGCAAGATCATAGAACTTTCCAATGTGGCACGTAAGGAAGGTCTGCTGTCTCTGGAAGAAGCAGCAACGGATCTGGAGGAACCTTTCCTGAAAAAGGGAATTCTTCTGATCGTCGATGGTACCGATCCCGAACTGGTACGTGCCATCATGGAGACAGAACTGGTAAGTGTAGAGGGAAGACATAAAGAGACGATCGGTTTCTGGGATACACTGGCGGCCATGGGCCCTGCCTGGGGTATGATCGGTACCCTGATCGGTCTGGTAGATATGTTGTATCACATGGACGATCCGTCCACACTGGGACCTGCAATGGCAGTGGCGTTGATTACTACATTGTACGGATCCTTGCTGGCAAACTGGATCTGTACGCCTGTTTCCAATAAATTAAAAGCAGATAATGCTGTGGAAATGCAGCAGAAGGAAGTTATGATCGAGGGGCTTTTATCCATACAGGCTGGTGAAAATCCCCGTGTCATCGAAGAAAAACTGAAGTCATTCCTTCCTCCGAAGGACAGAACAAGTGCAGATGGTGAAGAGGAAGCAGGGGGTGAAGCATAATGGCAAAACGTAAGCCAGAAGATCCACCTGCTGGATCCCCGGCATGGATGACCACATTCAGTGACCTGATGAACTTGCTGCTGTGCTTCTTTGTTATGTTGTTTTCCATGTCTTCGATAGATGCAACCAAGTACAGCGAAATGGCAGCAGCTATGTCGAACAGCACTTTTAGCATTTTCAATGCCGGATCCACGGCAATCGGTGAGGGTATCCTGATCAGCAACGGCGTCAGCCAGTTGAATGATCTGGATGAGTATATCAGTAATGCCGGAAGAAACGCAGACAGTGAGACGGATTCTGATAATTATGAGAAATATGACAGCGCAGAAGCTTTGGAAGAGGCACTGAATGAGAAAAATCTGGAGAGCAACGAAGAACTGGCTGAAACAGTACAGGAAGCTCTGGTGGAGGACAGCCTTGCAGATCAGGTCAGTGTGTCATTTACGGCACAATATGTGCAACTATCTATGAAGGGAGCGCTGTTGTTTGATTCCGGAAGTGACAGCCTGAAGGATCAGGCTAAGGAAGTTCTGGACAAGGTGGGAGTGATCCTGGAACGTTACGGAAGTAATTCCACCATAGAAATCGAAGGACATACAGATAATGTCCCTATTCACAGTGCGAGGTTTGCCGATAATGAAGAATTGAGCAGCGCCAGAGCACTTTCCGTGTTCTATTATCTGACAGAGACTACCTCTCTGGATCCATCTGATCTGAGACACGCAGGGATGGGTGACCGTGTACCGGTAGCTGATAACTCCACAGAAGAGGGGCGCAGCAAGAACCGGCGTGTAGAGATCAGAATCTATAATCCATCCACAACATATTAGTGTGGAGAGGGAAAGGAAGCATAAGACCAATGAAGAAAAATCTGATGACAGTATTGATTCTGGCACTGCTGGTGGTGAACATTGTGTTGACCAGCGTCATGCTTGTGAGCATTGTGGGTACGAATAAGAAGACCGCACAACTGGTAGACAATATTACCACTGCCATGAATCTGGAACTTACCGTTCCGGGGGATGAAGAAACAACGAATGTTGCCCTTACCGATACAGAGGTATATAATATTGCAGACTCCATGACAATTCCTCTGAAGAGCGAAGCAGGAGCAAAACAGGATTACATCATGTTTGATGTATCTTTGTCTATCAACAAGAAGCATAAGGATTATAAGACCTATGGCAGCAGTGACACGCTGGCAAGCTATGAGAACCTGATCAAGGATGCTATCACGGCTACCGTTTCCGCACATACAGAGGATGAGTGCAGAGAGGATATGGAAGGCTTAAAAGAGGAGATTCTGAAGTCTGTTCAGGATCTATTCCAATCCGACTTCATCTATAAGGTCGCAATCAGCGGAGTGAAATTCGGCTGATGAAGCGGGAAAATAAGATGACAGGAGGTGAGGGCCTGTGAGTGATATACTTTCACAAAGTGAAATTGATAATCTTCTGAAACAGTTGTCTGAGGGAGACCTGGATGTAGACCAGATCCAGGGGGAGGACGAGAAGCAGGTCAAAAACTATGACTTCAGCCGCCCTACCAAATTCTCCAAAGAACATTTACGAACCTTGGAGATCATATTCGAGCATTACAGCCGACTGATCTCTACGAACCTTCCGGTATATCTGCGCAAGAACGTGCAGGTATCGGTAGCAAGTTCGGAAACGGTTACTTTCAGTGAGTTCTCCAACGCACTTTCGAATCCGTCGGTGCTTGGAATTGTTAATTTTGCACCACTCAACGGCAATATTATTATAGAGATTGCAACCAATCTATGTTATGCCATGCTGGATCGTATGCTGGGAGGCAGCGGCCAGCCATTGGAAAAGAGCAGATTTTTCCGATATAGAGTTGACAATCTTACAGAAGCTTTTTGGTCATGTTTACGCAGCTGATGCGTGAACCCTGGAAAAACGTTGTTGAGATCTCACCGGTGTTAAGCCGGTTGGAGACGAATCCCCAGTTCGCACAGGTAATTGCTCCCAGCGATATGATCGCTATTGTTACCCTGAATATGAAAATCGGGGATGTCGAAGGAATGGTAAATATCTGTCTTCCTTTCTTTACACTGGAAGATGTGATGGATAAACTGAACACCAAATACTGGTTCTCCACAATGCAGGAGAATCACGATGAACACTACGAGGAGTACATTGAGTCCATGATCCGGAGAGTAGATATTCCGATCAAGGCAGTGCTGGGAAGGAGCACCATTTCGGTGAATGATTTCCTGAATCTGCAGGTGGGCGACTGTATCCGGCTGGATTCCAGAGTCGATACCGACATGAATGTGTATGTGGGCAATATTAAAAAGTTCACGGCACTGCCCGGTACGGATAGAGATTCGTATGCTGTTCAGATCACATCGGTGATCAGAGAGGAGGAGTAACGATGGATGGGATGTTATCTCAGGATGAGATAAATGCCCTGCTGCAAGGTATGGATCTGTCGGATACCGCGGATGGCGGTGATGCGGCAGCAGATCCGGCACCGGAGAACAGTACGGCTGAAAATTATAATAATGAGAATGAAGCTGCGGAGAACGCAGCACCGGTTGTCAGTGACGGAGAGGAACTGACGGATGTAGAGAAGGATGCGATTGGCGAGGTGGCCAATATCAGTATGGGATCCTCTGCCACAACCCTATATTCACTGGTAAACCGCAAAGTAAATATTACAACTCCTGTGGTTACGCTGGCTACATGGAAAAACCTGCTGGACGCCTATGAAAAGCCCTGTGTATTTATTCAGATCAAGTATACCCAGGGACTGGACGGTACCAATATTCTGGTATTAAAAGAACATGATGTAAAAGTTATCACTGACCTGATGATGGGCGGTGACGGTACGAATACAGATGGAGAGCTGGGAGAACTGCATCTGAGTGCAATTTCCGAGGCGATGAACCAGATGATGGGCTCCGCAGCGACTTCCCTTTCCACACTGTTGCAGACGGTAATTGATATCAGCCCGCCTGAGTCTTCTCTTTTTGATCTGACAGAGGTAAAGGATGGCAAGGAAATATCTCCGTTTTTAGGAGGAACCTTTGTAAAAATCGCATTCCGTATGCAGATCGATGATCTGGTAGACAGTTCTATCATGCAGTTGTATCCCATCGATTTTGCCCGTAAGCTGGTAGAGACCTTTATCAATACCCAGATGGGAAGCCTGGGAGAAAGCAACGATCAGGCAGCAACTCAGCCGGAAAGCATACCTGCTCCCCGCAGCAGCTCCGCAGAACAATGCAGGACAGATGAATGCCGGCGCAAACAATATGACTCAGATGAATATGCAGCAGCCGGATCCCATGGCTATGAATCATATGAATGGCATGAATCAGATGGGCAACATGGGAATGCCACAGATGAACGGCATGAACCAGATGAATGGCATGAACCAGACGGGTGGCATGGGTATGAATCAGATGCCTGGCATGGACATGAATAGCATGAACCAGATGGGGATGAATGGTATGCCTCAGATGGGAATGCAGCAGATGGGGAACATGGGAATGCAACAGATGAATGGCATGGGCATGATGAACCAGATGGGCAATATGGGAATGCCGCAGCAGAATGTCAATGTGCAGCCTGCACAGTTCCAGAGCTTCTCAAATGACAGCATGGGACTTTCCGGACAGGAAAATATTGGTCTGATCAAAGATGTCCCTTTGGAAGTTACCGTAGAGCTTGGCAGAACGACGAAATCCATTTCCGAGATTCTGGAGTTCTCACCGGGTACGATCATTGAACTGGATCGTATTGCAGGAGAACCGATCGATGTTCTGGTAAACGGAAAATTTGTAGCCAAGGGTGAAGTTGTTGTAATTGAAGAAAGCTTTGGCGTCCGTATTACGGAAATTATTAAATAAAACAGAGAATAGACCAAACAAATGGAGGAAAATTAAATGGCAAAGAATATTTTGATCTGCGATGATGCAGCGTTCATGAGAATGATGATTAAGGACATTCTGACCAAGAACGGTTACAATGTTGCAGGAGAAGCAGAGAACGGAATGAAGGCAGTGGAGAAGTTCAAGGAAGTGAATCCCGATCTGGTTCTGATGGACATCACCATGCCTGAGATGGACGGCATCCAGGCACTGAAGGAGATCAAGAAGTTAGACGGTGGTGCTAAGGTTATCATGTGTTCTGCAATGGGCCAGCAGGCAATGGTTATCGAGTCTATCCAGGCCGGTGCCAAAGATTTCATTGTAAAACCTTTTCAGGCAGAACGTGTTATTGAAGCTGTGAAAAAGGTAGTGGGTTAATGATCATACTTACCGGAAAAGCAGACAGTTATGCCCAGTTCATTACAGTATTGTTCATCTTTGTGGCAGTACTGGCGGTAACCGCATTGGTAACGAAATGGATCGCAGGATACCAGAAACAACAGGGAGCGGCAGGCAATATTGAAGTGAGAGAGACCGTTCGGATCGCAAATAACAAATACATTCAGCTGGTCCGGATCGGTGAGTCTTATTTTGCCATTGCGGTCTGCAAGGATACCGTAACGGCCCTGGGACAGATTCCTGCAGAACAACTTAAAGGTAAGACTACATTGGAAAGTACTTCCGGGTTCCGGGAATTATTGGAACGTGCGGCGAAGAAAGAGAATGAAGAGAAAGATCATTGATGCAAGTATAAAATTAAAGACGATTATCTATATGGTATGCCTGCTGGTCACGGTAGGCATATTGTGTATTTGTACGCCGGTAAAGGTGCAGGCATCGGAGCGTCATCTGACGGGAGATACGGAAGTTTCCACGGTGATCAATCCGGCGGGAACAGCCACGACCCCGGAAGAGGTAGGACAGCTGAATACGGCGAATACTGTCAGCATTACCTACAATAACGGTAACGGACAGATCAACGGTGCGCTTCGGATTCTGATCACTCTGACGCTGATCGCACTGGCACCGACCATTATTATCATGATGACCTCTTTTACGAGGATCATCATCGTGCTGCATTTTACCAGGTCTGCACTGAATACCCAGACGGCACCGCCGAACCAGATCCTGATCGGACTGGCACTGATCCTAACATTTTTCATTATGGAGCCTACGATCACGAGGATCAATGAGGAAGCAATCCAGCCTTTTGAGGAGGGCACGATCGATCAGGATGAGGCTCTGGAAAAGGCATGGCACCCTTACGGGAATTTATGTATCCACAGACTCAGGTGAAGGATGTGGAACTGTTCATGGATATCGCAGGACAGGAGTGGGACGGAACCCTGGAGGATATTCCGAATTCCGTGTTGGTTCCCAGCTTTATGATCAGTGAACTGCGAATGGCGTTCTGGATCGGTTTTATGATCTATATACCGTTTATTGTGATCGATATGGTAGTGGCATCCACCTTAATGAGTATGGGTATGATGATGCTGCCGCCGACGACGATCTCCATGCCTTTCAAGATCCTGCTGTTCGTACTGGCAGACGGTTGGGCACTGATCATAGGGCAACTGGTACAGACATTTTATTAGATTCGTAAGATGAGGTTTTGCTATGACGATAGATGCAGTATCGGAAATGACGAATAATGCGTTATATGTGATCATCAAGGTATCCCTGCCGGTGTTGCTGGTATCCCTGGTTGTTGGTCTGGTCATCAGTATTTTCCAGACGGTGACTTCCATTCAGGAGCAGACACTGACCTTTGTACCGAAGATCGTTGCCATCTTTTGTGTCTGGTGGTTATCGGTCACTGGATGATGAACACGATGGTGGAGTACACGGTGCAATTGTGGTCAAGTTTCAGCCAGTATGTACATAGGTGAGGCGGGAAGAAATATGGTAGATCTTTCTTTTTTCAATATATGATCTTGAATATTTTCTGCTGATATTCGTAAGAGTATCCTGCTTTGTATATATAGCGCCTTATTTCGGGATGAATGACACCCCGGCCAGAATCCGGATCGGCATCAGCTTTTTTACGGCGTGGCTGCTTTATGAGACGCTGACACCGGCGGATGCGGTAGTTGTTGACACTGTGATGGAATATGCGGTGATCGTCATGAAAGAGGCAATTGCCGGGCTGCTGATCGGTTTCGGGGCCAATATCTGTATGGCAGTCGTGAATTTTGCCGGTTCCATTGCTGACATGGAGACAGGCCTGTCCATGGCTACGTTACTGGATCCGGCTACGAAAGAGACCACCAGCATTACCGGTGTCTTGTATCAGTATTCTTTTATGCTGATGCTGATCGCTTCCGGAATGTACAGGTATCTCTTCGGAGCATTGGCAGACAGCTTTACACTGATCCCGGTGAACGGGGTGGTGTTTCACGCGGACAGTCTGTTACAATCCATGACAGAATTTATGAGTGATTATATCCTGATCGGCTTTCGTATTGTATTGCCGATTTTTTGTGTGATATTGCTTCTGAATGCAATCCTGGGAGTGCTGGCCAAGGTGTCTCCCCAGCTGAATATGTTTGCAGTAGGTATTCAGCTGAAGGTTCTGGCGGGGCTGACGGCAATGTTCCTTACCACCGGGATGCTTCCGGGGGCTGCCGATTTTGTCTATCAGGAAATGAAAAAGATGGTAGTATCTTTTATCGGAGGTATGATGTGATCCTGGAATATGATCTGCAATTCTTCGCTGCAGAAGGGATGGGCGGAGAGAAGACAGAGCCTGCTACCGAGAAAAAACTATCTGATGCCAGAAAAGAAGGTCAGGTTGCCAAAAGCCGTGAAATTGCCAATGGATTTGGACTTTTGACGGTGTTCCTGGTATTGAAAATATGGGTAGGACACATGGGGTATCAGTTTATAAATGTGTTCAGCGTCATTTACGAGAGAATTCCCGAGGTGGTGACTTTCTGGCATGGAAATATGCCACAGCAGGACACCGCAATCGCATTCCGGCAGATGCTTTTACAGGCCATCATCATTATGGCACCGCTCCTTTTGCTGGGATTAGTGGTGGCATTTTTGAGCGATGTGGTGCAGGTGGGCTGGAAGCCTACGGGAAAACCGCTACAGCCCAAGTTCAGTAAATTGAACCCGCTTTCGGGCTTCAAAAGAATTTTTTCTGCCAATGCGCTGGTGGAACTGATCAAGTCCATTCTGAAGATTGGATTGATCACTTACATATGTTATAATTATCTGAAAGATAAATGGCCTCTGCTGTTTTCCCTGTATGATATGGATCTGATGCAGGCTATTGCATTGATCGGCGGAACGGTGACAGATCTGGGAATCCGGGTGTCTCTGGTCTATATGATCATTTCGGCTGCGGATTTTATCTACCAGAAGTACAAATTCAGCAAAGACATGCGAATGACCAAGCAGGAGATCAAGGAAGAGTACAAGCAGCAGGAAGGTGATCCGCAGATCAAGGGGCGTATCCGTCAGAAGATGCAGGAAGCTTCCAGACGGAGAATGATGCAGAATCTGCCCCAGGCGGACGTGGTCATCACGAACCCAACCCATTATGCGGTGGCAATCAAATATGATCCGGAGGTGGCGGATGCCCCTATTGTGATCGCAAAAGGTGAGGATTATCTGGCAGCGAAGATCAAGGAGATCGCCAGAGAGCATCAGATAGAAATCGTAGAAAACAAACCACTTGCCAGAATGCTATATGCAAATGTGGATGTGGGACAGGCGGTGCCACCGGAATTGTACCAGGCGGTAGCAGAAGTCCTGGCGTTTGTATATCATCTGCAAGGGAAAGTATAGAAGTATAGAGAAGAAATAGAAACATTAGCAAAAAGATGAAAATACACAAAAAGAGAAAGGAGGTCAGGCACAGATGAAAATGAAAAAAGCGGATGTGGCGGTAGCAATTTATATCATGGCTGCCATTATCATGTTTATTGTGCCGATTCCCTCCTGGCTGCTGGATATTCTGTTAGCAATTAATATTTCCGTGGCGCTGACGATCCTGTTCGCCACGATGTTCAGTAAGGAAGTTCTGGATATGTCCTTCTTCCCTACGATGCTGCTGTTTACCACGATCTTCCGTATTGCGCTGAATACCTCATCCACCCGTCTGATCCTAAGAGACGGCAATGCAGGTAATGTCGTAGAAACTTTCGGTGAGTTCGTAGGTGGCGGTGATCTGGTCATCGGTGTCATTATCTTCATCATTCTGATCCTGATCCAGTTTATGGTCATCAACAAAGGTTCAGAGCGTGTATCTGAAGTAACAGCGAGATTTACCCTGGATGCAATGCCCGGTAAGCAGATGGCTATTGATGCGGATCTGAACACCGGAGCCATTACAGATGCGGAAGCAAAGAAGAGAAGAGAGAAAATCCAGGAAGAGGCAAGCTTTTTCGGTTCCATGGATGGTGCCGTAAAATATGTAAAAGGAGATGCGGTTGCGGGTCTTCTGATCACCACCATCAATATTGTGGGTGGTATCATCATGGGAATGACGAGACAAGGCATGGATATTACCAGCGCTCTGAATAAATACGCTATCCTGACTATCGGTGACGGTCTGGTAAGCCAGATCCCCTCCCTGTTGATCTCACTGTCCACCGGTATTCTGGTGACCAAGGGAAGCAAGGATGCTGACTTCGGTACGACACTGGTAAGCCAGTTGTTCGGTGTACCCAAGGGTCTGTACCTGGTGGGAGCCATGCTGGCAATCCTGGGATTCGTGACAGAATTGAACACGATCCTGTTCGTGGGATTGGGACTGGTGTTTATCATCGTGGCAAGAAATATCGAGGGCACGATCGAGACGGCACAGATCGAACAGGAGGTAGACAGCGAGGAAGCTGCGGCGGAGGAGATCCGGCAGCCGGAAAATGTCAACAGTCTGTTGCAGGTGGATCCCATCGAGCTGGAATTTGGTTACGGTATTATTCCTCTGGCGGATGTGAACCAGGGCGGTGACCTGTTGGATCGCGTGGTTATGATCCGAAGACAGATTGCGCTGGAACTTGGTACGGTGGTGCCTATTATCCGTTTGCGTGATAATATTCAGCTGAATCCGAATCAGTATATCATCAAGATCAAAGGTATTCAGGTCAGTGAGGGAGAAATCCTGTTTGACCATTATATGGCAATGAATCCCGGTTATGTGGAAGAGGAGATTACGGGTATCCCCACGTTCGAGCCTTCCTTCCATCTGCCGGCTATCTGGATCACGGAAGGTCAGAGAGAGCGGGCGGAGAGCCTGGGCTACACGGTAGTAGATCCCCTTCTATCATTGCAACCCATCTGACGGAAATTATCCGCCAGCATATTGCGGAGCTGCTGACCAGACAGGATGTACAGAACCTTATCAACAATGTAAAAGAGAACAATCCTTCTCTGGTGGACGAGCTGGTACCAAAGTTGTTGGGACTGGGCGAGATCCAGAAAGTATTGCAGAATCTGTTGCGGGAGGGAATCTCCATCCGGGATCTGCTGACGATTCTGGAGACTCTGGCGGATTATGCACCGACGACAAGGGATACCGATATCCTGACGGAGTATGTGAGACAGAGCTTAAAGAGAGCAATCTCCACCAAGTATTTCCCTTCCCACGAGACTACCAGTGTGCTGACGCTGGATCCAAAGATCGAGCAGGAAGTCATGGGAAGCGTAAAACAGACAGAGACAGGAGCTTTCCTGAATCTGGATCCCGCCAGAAGCAAAGCAATTCTCAATGCGGTGGGAGAAGAGATCAAAAAGCTGGAAAACATGGGAAAGACCCCCATTATCATGACATCACCGATCGTAAGAATGTATTTCAAGCGGCTGACCGAAGATTATTATCCGGATCTGGTCGTAGTGTCTTACAACGAAGTAGAATCGAATGTGGAATTGCAGTCTGTGGGTATGGTCACAGCTTAAGATATTAAGCGCATTGAACCGACACAGGAACGAGGAACAGTATGATAATTAAGAAATTTACCGGGAAAACAGAAGCAGAGGCAACAGAGGCTGCGAAAAAAGAATTGGGAAACGGACTGGTGATCATGAATGTCCGTGAAGTGAAAAAGAAAGGGCTGTTCTCTTTTCTGTCACCGAAGCAGATCGAGGTGACCGCTGCGCTGGAGGATGAGTCCCCACAGAGATCTGTGGTAAACAGTCTGAATCGTACGGAAGCTTCCGGGGCAGGTGTAGGTACGGCGAAGACTGTATCGATGAAAAACAGCACGGAAAATATAGAAAAAAAGCTGGATAGTCTGCAGACGCTTTTGGAAAGTCAGTTAAACAGCAGACCGGTAGATGCAAATACGGAGAAGGCAGCGGAAGCACAGAAAGAAGCTTTGGACAGTGAAGCGGAAGCAGCAGTGGAAAAGCAGGAAGAAAAAGAGGACGAGCAGAATCCGGAGCAGGATAAGTTCATCCGTCTGCTGTATAACAAAATGCTGGATAATGAGATGGATGAAAAATATGTCAACAGTATTCTGGAGGATGCTTCCAAGACAAAGAAAGCGGATCTTCCCTTTGATTATCTACTGGCGAATATTTATCAGAAGATGGTGTTGAAATTCGGAAAATCCGAAGGAATCACTCCGGCGGAGGACGGACCGAGAATCGTATGGTTCATCGGACCTACCGGTGTGGGTAAGACGACTACCATCGCCAAACTGGCAGGAAAATATTGTGTGGAAGACAAGAAAAAGGTGGCTCTCCTTACGGCAGATACCTATCGTATTGCGGCAGCGGAGCAGTTGCGGACCTATGCCAATATTCTGGAGACACCTTTCCGCGTGATCTATACACCGGAGGAGTTGCAGACCGCCATTGATGATTACTGGGACTGTGATTATATTTTTATCGATACAGCGGGGAGACCGCACCAGAATGCGGAACAGTTGGAGAAAATGAAGGAAATGGTGGGTGGACTGAAGAGACCGGAGGACTATCAGGTATTTCTGGTATTAAGTGCTACCACAAAATACAGGGATCTCCAGAAGATCGCAGACTGTTACGGAAAGATCGCAAAGTTTGAGTTGATTTTTACAAAGTTGGATGAAACAGAAGCAGTGGGGAATCTGCTGAATATAAAGCTTTATACGGATGCACCGATCGCATATGTGACCTGTGGTCAAAACGTTCCGGATGACATGGAAATGTTCAATCCTCAGAAGACGGTGAAACAGATCCTCGGAGGTAAGGAATAGAGAGGAAGGAAGAAAGCTTTAACAGAAAGGCGCGTGAAAATGGATCAGGCGGAACAGCTAAGGATCATTAAAGCAAATAACCAAATACGACCTACTGCAAGAGTCATTACCGTTACTTCCGGCAAGGGTGGCGTGGGAAAATCAATATGTCCATCAATCTGGCAATTCAATTCCGCAAAATGGGCAAACGGGTGATCATTCTGGATGCTGATTTCGGGCTGGCGAACATCGAGATCATGTTCGAGCAATACCGAAGCACAACCTGTGTGATCTGGTTTACGAGGGCAAGAGCATCAGTGATATCATTACCTGGGGCCCTATGGAAGTGGGATTTATTTCTGGTGGTTCGGGAATTGCCGGGATGTCCAATCTGGGAAAAGATGCCCTGACCTGTATCATACAGAATCTGGCGGAGCTGGATGCCCTGACGGATATCATTATCGTGGATACCGGAGCGGGAATCTCTGACAGTGTGTTGGAATTTCTGGTGGCCAGCGGGGAAGTGCTGCTGGTGACCACACCGGAGCCTACTTCCATCACGGATTCCTATTCTCTGCTGAAGGCACTGTACAGACATCCGAGATTCCAGGAGGATTTCACGAAGGTGATGATGGTGGCCAACCGGGTAAGTAATATCAAGGAAGGCCAGGTACTGTTTGACAAGCTGAATGCAGTCGTGACCAGATACCTGAAAATTCCCATGACTTATATGGGATGTGTACCTCAGGATCCTCAGGTCATGCAGGCGGTGATGCAGCAGGTACCCGTATCCATACAGAATCCGGGAGCAAAGGCAAGCCAGGCTTATCAGAGAATCGCAGAGAGAATGTGCGAAAAAGAAGACGATACAGCGCAGGAGCAGCAGCCCAGGCGCGGAATGGCAGCATTTTTTTCTCACATTATAGGTACGAGAAATGGAGCTACAAAACAGTCCAGATAAGAGAGGTATGAACTTATGTTATCCAGATTTGTGGAAGAAGGATCGAAAATAGAGCTCCGCGCATTGCAGCGGGGGTTGGAGGAAAAGGGAGCAGAAAGCACGGCAAAGGTGTACCAGAGCCGGGTGCTGCAGATTCTGTCGGAGGATACCCTGGAGATCTCCATGCCCATGGAGCAGACCAGACTGATACTTTTGCCGGTGGACTCGGAATACGACATGATCTTTTTCGAGGAGAACAGCCTGTACCAGTGCTTTGCAAGGATCATAGACCGGTACAAAAGCAACAACGTATATGTGCTGGTCATGGAACTGACCAGCAATCTGCGGAAATATCAGAGAAGAGAATATTATCGTTTCAGCTGCGCACTGGATATGTGTGCCAGAAATCTGGAGGAAGAAGAGATCCAGGCACTGGAGAAAAATTCTCCTTATGAACTGCAGCCGGGACTTCCTTTGAAACACAGCGTGATCGTGGACATCAGCGGCGGAGGACTGCGATTTGTGTCTACCCAGCGATATGAACCCGGCAGTCTGATCCTGTGCAGTTATCATCTGGTGAAAGACGGAGAACAGAAAAAGTACGAGGTGGTAGGCAAAGTACTGGCGGTAAGAGAACTGGAGAAACGCAAGGGGACGTTCGAACACCGGGTACAGTACTATAACCTGGACGTAAATACAAGAGAAGAAATCATCCGCTTTATTTTTGAAGAAGAGCGTAAGAGTCGTAAAAAGGAGAGATTGGACTAATGCCAAAAAAAATACTGGTTGTTGATGATTCTGCACTCATGAGAAGAGTGCTGTGTGATATAATAGATACTGACATAAGGTTCCAGGTGGCTGACCGGGCAAAAGACGGATTGGAAGCATTCGATCTGTTGAGCCGAAACAGTTACGACGCAGTTGTCCTGGATGTGAATATGCCGCGTATGAACGGCCTGCAGCTTTTACAGGAGCTGCGTAAATACAAGATTCCCGCCCGTGTGATGATGGCCAGCACCGATACGAAGGAAGGCGCCAGAACCACTCTGGATGCTCTGGAACTGGGAGCGTTGGATTTTGTACATAAGCCGGACAGCGCAGTAGACTGTCGTGGTGAGAATTTCCGCAGAGAATTCCTGCGGACACTGAATGTGGTAGCGAACAGCAAACTGCCGGTATTTGCCGAGGAAGCGAAGCTTACCGAGGAAAAAGGCACGGTAAAAGAGATGATGAAGATCATCAATCATCATCCGGTCAGCGTGTCGGGTAGCAAGGTCGTAGCCATTGCCAGTTCCACAGGAGGCCCGAAATCTCTCCAGTCGGTGATTCCCTTATTGCCGGCGAATCTGGATGCACCGGTGCTGGTAGTACAGCATATGCCTGTGGGATTCACAGCATCCCTTGCAGAACGGCTGGATAATTTGAGCCAGCTTCATGTAAAGGAAGCAGCAGAGGGAGAAGAACTGAAAAAGGGATGGGTCTACATCGCCATGGGCGGCAAACACCTTAATGTTGTCACATCCCCGGCTGGACGCCATACGCTGCATCTGTCGGAGGAACCTTACAGGGAAGGTGTCAGACCCTGTGCCAATTATATGTATGAGTCCCTGCAGACCAGCCGCTTTGATTCGGTAGTCTGTGCCGTTATGACGGGAATGGGAGCGGACGGAACGGAAGGAATCGGGAAACTGAAAGCTTCCAAAAAGTCCTATGTGATTGCACAGGATCAGGATACCAGCGTAGTATTTGGAATGCCTAAGAGTATCATCGCAGCCGGGCTGGCAGATCAGGTAGTACCGTTAGATCAGATCGCCCAGGAGATCATACTGCATGTAGGAGTAGTAAAGTAGCAAGCAATATATGCCGTTTCCGGCAATACCGTGACCGGCAGAATGGAGGAAGAGATGGACGTAAGCCAATATCTTGAAATTTTTCTGGATGAAACAAATGAACATCTGCAGAACTTGAACACACAGATTCTGGAACTGGAGTCAGATCCTGAAAACATGGACAATATCAATGAGATATTCCGTGCCGCGCATTCCCTGAAAGGAATGGCAGGAACCATGGGCTACAAGCGTATGCAGAACCTGACCCATGACATGGAGAATGTGTTCTCGGAAGTACGTAACGGCAATATTAAAGTAAAACCGGAAATGATCGATGTATTGTTCCAGTGTCTGGATGCTCTGGAAGAGTACAAGAACAATATTCAGGAGACCTCTGATGAGGGAACCAACGACAATGAGAATCTGATCAAGGCCTTGAATGATATTTTAAACGATGGCAAGACGGAGGAGGCTCCCGCTGCCAAGGAAGAGGCTCCCACTGCCACAGCACCTGCAGCTGAATCCGGCGCAGACGGTGGTGAAAAATGGAATGACATTGCTTTTGATGACAGCCAGATCCGTGTGATCAAAGAGGCTATGAAGCAGGGTAAAAATGTATACGGCATCAATGTAGTGGTACAGGAAAGCTGTATCCTGAAGGCCGCAAGAGCATTCCTGGTATTCAAGGCAGTGGAGGAAAAAGGTGAGATCATCGTATCCATGCCCAGCGCACAGGATGTAGAGGATGAGAAGTTCGACAAGGACTTCACACTGATCGTTCTGTCTGATTACTCTCTGGATGATATTATCAAGTCCGCAGAGAGCGTATCTGAGATCGCACAGGTAACCGGTGCGGTACTGGAACTGGAGAAGACCAAGAATTACCATGCGGAAGAGGAAGCAATCGAACCCGCAGAAGAGAAGAAGGAAGCAGTGGCAGAGGTCAAGGCTGCAGAACAGCCCAAGAAGGAAGAAAAGAAGCCTGTAGCCGCAGCCAAGGCACCGGAAAAGAAACCCGCCAATAAGCCGGTCGTCAACCGTACCGTGCGTGTAGATATTGAAAAACTGGATTCCCTGATGAATCTGGTAAGTGAGCTGATCATTGCCAAGAACTCTCTGGTAGCTGCGTCCAGCAATGACCAGGGCAATAATTCCGCATTCAATGAGCAGATCGAGTATCTGGAAAACGTAACCACGAACCTTCATGAATCTGTAATGAAGGTACGAATGGTACCTATTGAGAGCGTTGTTGTGAAGTTCCCCAGAATGATCCGGGATCTGTCCAAGAAGCTGGACAAGAAGATGGAATTGTATATGAGTGGTGAAGAGACCGAACTGGATCGTACCGTAGTAGACGAGATCGGAGATCCTCTGATGCATCTGCTTCGTAATTCCGCAGACCATGGTCTGGAATCCGCAGAGGTACGTGCACAGCGTGGCAAGCCGGAACAGGGATCTATCTTCCTGGATGCTTATCAGGATGGAAATAACGTTGTCATCGAAGTAAGGGATGATGGTAACGGTATTGATGTAGAAGCTGTTAAGAATAAAGCAATCGAACGTAATCTGGTAACCACGGAGCAGGCTGCTAATATGTCTGAGAAGGATATTATCAACCTGCTGTTCCAGCCTGGATTCTCTACTTCTGAGAAGGTGACCGACGTTTCCGGCAGAGGTGTAGGTCTGGATGTTGTTAAGTCCAAGATCGAATCCTTAAGCGGTGAAGTGGAAGTGAAATCCAAGTGGGGAGAGGGAAGTACCTGGACCATTCGACTGCCTCTGACCCTTGCAATTATCCAGGCACTGATGGTAGTCGTAGGAGGAGAAAAATATGCGATCTCTCTGGGATCCATCCAGACGATCGAAGATATCTCTCCCAACGATATCAAACTGGTAGAGAACAAAGAAGTGATCAACTTGAGAGGAACCGTGATTCCTCTGATCCGTCTGACTGAGGTACTGGATGTAGAGAGTACCAGATCCCCTGAGGACAACCTGATCGTTGTCATTGTCAAGAAGGGCGATAAGATGGCAGGTCTGGTTATCGACGAACTGATCGGACAGCAGGAGATCGTTATAAAGTCTCTTGGCAAATACATCAAGCAGTGCAAATTCATCAGTGGTGCAACGATCCTTGGTGACGGCGAAGTAGCACTGATCCTGGATGCCAACGCATTACTGTAAGGAGGGAGATGACAGTTATGGAAGAACTTAGCATGAAAGAAACTTTAAAGGCCGGAGACGAGCGTAAAGTTGAGGAGGATTTTTCCAGTATATTGTGATCCGCCTCGGAGATGAGCAGTACGGTATCGATATCCGATACATTGACAATATTGTAAGAATGCAGCATATCACCAGAGTGCCCAAGGTACCCGCATATTTAAAAGGTGTCATCAATCTGCGTGGTGAGGTTCTGCCGGTCATGAGTCTTCGCGTGAAGATGGGACTGGAGGCAGACGAACTGACCCGTGCTACCAGAATCATCATTCTGAAGCAGGAACAGCAGGGCAGTGTAGGAATCATTGTGGATGAAGTAAGAGAAGTAGTGACTCTGCGAAGCAGTGAGATTGAGAAATTATCACAGAATACCGCTGAGAGCAAAAAGAGCTTTATTACAGGTGTAGGCAAACACAATGGGGAACTGATCTCTCTGTTGGATCTGAATTCCATCACATTGGAGGAAAATGCATAAAGGAGACTGATCCATGGGAGATCTGAGTTTGAGAAAGTTTCGGAAACATATCTGGACGTTTTAAAAGAAATTGGCAACATTGGAGCGGGCAACGCTATGACAGCACTCTCCCAGATGCTGAACTGTAAGGTAGATATGAAGGTACCGCAGGTAAAGCTTTTGGATTTCAACGAAGTAGGAGCATTGATGGGAGGAGAAGAGCAGGTAATGGTCGGTGTCTTCCTGGGAGTGGAAGGAGATATCACCGGCAGCATGATGTTTCTGGTAGAACAGGGCAGCGCCAAGCATCTTCTCCATAAGATCATGGGAGACATGGTACAGCAGGAAGGGTTCTCCGAGATCGAATTTTCTGCCATGCAGGAGATCGGCAACATTATTACGGGAGCTTACCTGAATTCCCTGTCCATGATGACGAATCTGACCATTATTCCTACCCCACCGTCTCTGACACTGGATATGGCAGGAGCTATTCTCAGTGTTCCAGCCATTGAATTCGGAACATTGGGAGACAAGATTCTGCTGATACAATCTCAGTTTTATGACGAAGTTGAGATCGACGGATATTTTATTCTGGTTCCCGATATTGAATCCTACCCGAAGATTCTGACATCTTTGGGAATACCTATAGCATAGATTCAGAAGCGCAGAAGAAGGGGAGCAGAATGAGCGAGATTATTAAAGTAGGGATGGCGGACCTGAAGACCTGTGTAAGCCCAGATGGAGTGACAACTCTGGGACTGGGCTCCTGCGTGGGAATCGCAATCCGCGACCCGGTGACAAAAATAGGCGGTCTGGCACATATTATGCTGCCGGACAGCACTACGATCCGTAACAGCAGTCAGAACATTGCAAAATTTGCAGATACCGGAATCGATGAACTGGTACGACAGATGGAGAAGCTGGGAGCCAAAAAAGCGAGAATGGTTGCCAAGATTGCTGGCGGAGCTACTATGTTCACGTTTCAGGGGAAAAACGACATGATGCAGGTGGGGACCGTAACGTGGAGGCTGTGAAGAAGAAACTGAAAGAGATCAGTATTCCTATTTTGGCACAGGATACAGGTAAGAATTACGGAAGAACCGTAACTTTTTATCCGGAGACCGGAGAGTTCCATATTCGTGCGGTAGGAAAGAGTGAGTCCATCATTTAAGGATGGATGACCGGATGGGTAAATTATGAACAGAAAGAATATGCCATTGCTTTTGATGCTGATCGCAGGTGCGTGTACCTGGATCGTAACGCTGGTGAGAAGTTATTCGTTACTGGCAAGTCTTGTGGCACTTTTTACTGTTATGCTGCTGTTTTATTGTCTGGGAAGTGTGATCCGGCTGTTGCTGGACCGGTTCGACAGACAGAATGAAGAGAAGGCAAAACAGGAGCAGGAAGAAAAAGAGAAGGCTTTACAAGAGGAAGAAGCTGCTGGGTCACAGGAGGACACAGCGCAGAAGGGTGTAAGCGATTCGAATGGATGAAGCCGGTAAGAAAAGGTTATTAGAAGAATATGCTGCTAATAAACGACCGGAGACCAGAGAACAGTTGATACTGGAGTATGCTCCGCTAGTCAAGGCAGTAGCGGGACGGCTGAGTATGTATCTGGGCTATAATGTGGATTACGAAGACCTGGTCAGTTACGGGATTTTTGGACTGATTGATGCCATTGACAAGTTCGACTGCCTCAAAGAGGTAAAGTTCGAGACTTATGCCAGTCTGAGGATCCGGGGAGCCATTCTGGACCAGATCCGTAAAATGGACTGGATTCCCCGAACGATAAGACAACGGCAGAAGAAGATCGACGCGGTCATCAAGGAAGTGGAACAGACCACGGGACGCAGTGCAACGGATGAAGACATTGCAGCGGGACTGGGAATTTCTTCAGAGGAATATCTGGACTGGCAGTCCCAGATGAAGATCACCGGCCTGATATCCCTGAACGAGTATATGGATCAGGGAAGTGATGTCTCACAGGATTATAGCAGACATATGACAGCACGTTTTGATGGTCCGGAAGAAAGTGTGGAAAAAGAAGAACTGACCAAGGTTCTGGGAGAAGCACTGGAACTTCTGACGGAAAAGGAAAAGAAAGTAGTTACGCTATATTATTATGAGGATCTGACATTGAAGGAAATCAGTAACATTCTGGAGGTGTCGGAGTCCAGGGTATCCCAGCTACATACCCGTGCTTTACAGAAAATGAAGACAAAAATGGGAGACTACATGGGACTTTTTGTAGAACCTCGTTGACCCGTAATGGAATGCGGGATGGGAAGGCAGAGGAAAAAGGCGTATGCAGAATGGCTATTTTCAAGTGGTGAGAACACCGGGAGGTTATGGATTACAGATCTTCCAACCCAAGGATGGAGGAGAGGACGTAAGACTGCAGGAGGTAATGGATTATCTGGACAGACAATCCATACCTTATGATTCCATGTCCATTAAAAAGGCGATACTCGCAGAAGAAGACGCGGTCTGCTTTCTGGAACGAAAGGATTGTCCGGAAATCGAGGAATCCTGTCGTATAGAAGTCAGTGAGGACAATTTGCAGGCAATCGTACGGTTCTATCCGGCTTCACAGACCGGGAAACGGGCAACAATGGACAGTGTGATCAAAGATCTCCGGTTCCGGAATATTGTCTATGGAATCCAGATGAGTGTTCTGCAGGATCATTTTATGTCTGACGGAATTTATTGCACCGATCTGGTAGTGGCCCGGGGAAAAGAACCCAGACATGGCACAGACGCCTATATCAAATATTATTTTAATACGGATGTCCATGCACAGCCGACGTTAAAAGATGACGGAACGGTGGATTATTTCCATCTGAACATGATCAACCCCTGTAAAAAGGGACAGCTGCTGGCAGAGGTCATTCCGGAGGACGAGGGAGAGTACGGAACTACCGTACAGGGTGCCAAGATCCGGCCCAGACAGGTGAAAAAAGCCCATCTGGAGTTCGGTCATAATATAGAGATTTCCGAAGACCGGAGAAGACTCACTTCCCTGGTAGACGGACATGTTTCCCTGGTAGAGGGAAAGGTGTTTGTATCGGATGTTTACGAAGTGGAAAACGTGGATTTATCTACCGGAAATATTGATTTTGAGGGAAGCGTACAGGTAAATGGCAATGTTTCCTCCAATTTCGTCATCCGGGCAGGCGGCAATGTGATCATAAGCGGTGTCGTGGAAGGTGCCTACATTGAGGCTGGGGGCAATATCATCATTGCCCGCGGAATGAATGGTATGGCAAAGGGTACGCTGAAAGCTGGGGGCAATATTGTGGCAAAATTCCTGGAGAATGCTACAGCCAGTGCCGGAGGCTATGTCAGCACGGAGTCGATCCTGCACAGCAATGTGATAGCGGCAACAGAGATCCAGGTAACCGGCAAGCGAGGATTTATCACCGGCGGTCATGTACGTGCCGGACAGAAGATAGAGGTTAAGACGCTGGGGGCAATGCTGGGAGCGCCGACGGTAGTGGAAGTTGGTGTGGATCCGGAGAAAAAGGCAGAATATATGAAGATGCAGAAGGAAGTCTCCGAGATTGTGAAGAATATCCGCAGTCTGCAGCCGATCCTTGCGAATTTTGCAGAAAAAAAGAGCAAGGGAGTCCGTTTTACACCGGATCAGATCAACTATCTCAGAAACACTGCAGCTTCCATGGAGACACTCAATAAGAGTCTGGAGGAAAAGAACCGGCGTATGCAGGAACTGCAGCTGGAGTTCAATCCGCAGGAGCGGGCCATGGTGCAGGTACGGGGAGAAGTGTACCCGGGTACTACGATCATCATCGGAGATTCTTCCATGCAGGTGAAGAGTACCTATCATTATTGCCGGTTCGAGCGCATTGACGGAGATGTGAAGTCCACACCACTGTAACCGGCAGCAGATTGTTGCAGGAACAGAAAATGGCAGAAAAGAGGAATGTCTTATGTCGTTTGGATCTTTGGAGGTTGCGTCGATCCCGCGAACGCAGGATTACACGACGATGAAGCAGAATGAAGACAATAAGGGTGCATTTCAACAGATGACGCTGGGAGAGCATGCACAGAAACAGAGTGAACAGCGGACCAGAGAAGTGCACAGCAGTGATAATGCAGACTGGTATACGGGGCAGTATGATGCCAAGGAAAAAGGAAAGAATGAGTATGCCGGTAACGGTGGTAAACACCGGAAAAAAGAAAATTCCGAAAAAGATGGTGTGGTGGTGACGAAACAGCATCAGGGATTTGACATTAAGATCTGAGAATACAAAGGAAAAGCAGTATGGGTATATTAGAAGTGGTTCTGCTGATCGCAGGAATCGTAATATTTATAGGAAGTTTTTTATTGCCTTCCGGAAAAGAAAGCGGAATCAATAAAGAAGCAGCAAAAGAAGAGATCAAAGGTCTTATGGAAGAAGAAATGCAGACAGTTCGCAGTCAGATGCAGGATAAAATGGACGAGACCTCGGAAGATGCGCTGGAGAAGGCGGAACGTTCCTTGGAACGTCTGACTAATGAAAAGATCATGGCAGTGAGTGAATATTCCGATACGGTATTGCAGGAAATTCACAAGAACCATGAGGAAGCCATGTTTTTATACGATATGCTGAACAATAAGCATGCCAATATCAAAGATACCGTATCCAAAATGGATAAGGCAGTGAAGGCGGCAGAAGACAAGGCTAAGGTCAAAGCGGAAGAGAACGTGAAGACACAGAAGGAGAATGTGACGGAAGAACAGCTGACAGAAGTACAGGAACCGGCAGAGACGATAGAGCCGTCCGGCTCCCCGGAGATCGGATTCATGGGGGAGACCGCAGAAGAAGGTCAGAACAATAACGAGAAGATTCTGGAAATGCACAGACAGGGCAAATCCACAGTGGCGATTGCCAAGGAACTGGGGCTGGGTGTCGGTGAAGTAAAGCTTGTGATCGACCTATATAAGGCCTGACAGTAATCGTGTGAATTAAGGACGGAGATATCGATGAAATTAAAATATTATCTGCGAGGTCTCGGAATCGGTATGATCGTGACGGCATTGATCCTGGGAATCAGTTTTTCCAACCGGCAGGATCAGACATCCCAGATCATGACGGATGACCAGATCAGAGAGCGTGCGGCAGAACTTGGAATGGTGGACAGCAGTGAATTGACGCTGGCGGCACTGCAAAACAGTGCAAAACAGCCGACGGAAGGCACACCGGAGGAAACCACACAGACACAGGAACAGAACAATATAGAAGCGGAACCGGAGACCACGGTTCCCGCAGAGACACAGGCTACGGCGGAACCGGAGACAACTCAGGAACCGGAAACTACAGCAGAGCCAGAGCCTGAGAAGACGGCGGAACCTGAAAAGACGGCGGCACCGGAGACAACCGCAGAGCCGGAAGTAACCGAAGCACCACAGCGGACACAGACCGCCAGCATAACAATCCAGAGAGGCGATGATTCCGGCAGTGCCAGCAGACGGCTCTCTGAGGCCGGACTGGTGGAGAATGCAAAGGCATTTGACAATTATTTATGCAACAACGGCTACAGCCGCAGTATCAATCCCGGCACATATGAGATCGCTCCCGGGACTTCCGAAGAGGAAATTGCTAAAATAATCACAGGAAAACATTAAAAACCCCTTGTCATAGGGGTTTTTCTATGTTATAATCGCACTGTTGTGACAAAAAACACGCCTTTCGATTTGACGATGGTGCTCCTGCCAAAATGCAGAGGTCTTCGCCAGAGCTAACCGGGTTCTTAACGCGTCCCGGCAGAAAAGAAATGCGGAAGATTTTAACCAAATGGAGGTAAAGACATGAGCGTTATTTCTATGAAGCAGTTACTTGAAGCAGGTGTTCATTTTGGACATCAGACCAGAAGATGGAACCCTAAGATGGCTCCTTACATCTTCACCGAGAGAAACGGTATCCACATCATCGACCTGCAGAAGTCCGTTGTAAAGGTTGACGAGGCTTACAAGGCAGTATCCGAGATCGCCGCACAGGGCGGCACCATTCTGTTCGTTGGTACCAAGAAGCAGGCACAGGACGCTGTAAAGGTTGAGGCTGAGCGTTGTGGTATGTACTATGTAAACGAGAGATGGTTGGGTGGTATGCTGACCAACTTCAGAACCATCCAGTCCCGTATCGCAAGACTGCATGCAATCGAGACCATGTCTCAGGACGGTACTTTCGATGTACTGCCTAAGAAGGAAGTTATTCAGTTAAAGAAAGAATGGGAGAAGCTGGAGAAGAACCTGGGCGGTATCAAGAACATGACCAGAGTTCCCGACGCTATCTTCGTTGTAGATCCCAAGAAGGAAAGAATCTGTGTACAGGAAGCTCATGCACTGGGCATCACTCTGATTGGTATCGGTGATACCAACTGTGATCCTGAAGAGTTGGATTACATCATCCCCGGTAATGATGACGCTATCAGAGCCGTTAAGCTGATCGTTTCCAAGATGGCTGATGCTGTGATCGAAGCAAAGCAGGGCGAAGCTGTATACAGTGACGCTGACGTTGCTACCGAGGCTGAGGATATCGAAGAGGTTGCAGCTGACGCCGAATAATCCGATTCCATAAGAAAAGCATAGGAACCCAGATTGCGATGCCTGTCATTACGGTCTGGGTTCTTGAGGATAATATATTAATTAAGAAGAGAGGATAAAAAAATGGCAATTACCGCATCTATGGTAAAAGAGCTCCGTGAAATGACCGGCGCTGGTATGATGGATTGTAAGAAGGCTCTGAACGAGACCAATGGAGATATGGACGCAGCTGTTGAGTTCCTGAGAAAGAACGGACAGGCTAAGGCTGAGAAGAAAGCAAGCCGTATCGCAGCAGAAGGTGTTGCTCGAGCAGCTATCTCCGCAGATGGCAAGACCGCTTGCGTAATCGAAGTAAACTCCGAGACCGACTTCGTTGCAAAGAACGAGACCTTTACTTCTTTCGTAGAGGCTGTTAATGCAGCAGCACTTGCTTCCGATTTACAGGGTGGCAAGGATGGCGAAGATATCGAAGCACTGTTAGCAGTTCCTTTCGAAGGCGCAACCGTTAAGGATGCTCTGGTAGAGAAGACTGCAACCATCGGTGAGAAGCTGTCCATTCGCCGTTTCGAGAAGGTAGCCGGAGATGTAGCAGTATCCTACATCCATGGTGGCGGCCGTATCGGTGTTATCGTTGCAGCTAACGGCGCATCTGATGACGCAGCAAGAGAAGCACTGACCAACATCGCTATGCAGGTAGCAGCTATGAATCCTACCTACATCAGCAGAAATGATATTTCCGCAGAAGAGCTGGCTAAGTTACAGGAGATCACTGTTGACGCAGCTCTGAACGATCCTGCATCCCTGCCTAAGCCCATTCTGAACAAGCTGATCGACAAGGCTATGAACAGTTCTGCATGGAGCGATGAGGACAAGGCTATCTACGAAGAGAAGAAGAGCAACATGAACTACCTGTTCAACTTTCTGTCCAAAGAAGCTGCAGCTGCTCTGGCTGAGCTGGCTATGGCTGACAAGGACGCTATCGTATCTGACAAGATCTTCAAGGGTCTGGCAGACGGTCGTGTATCCAAGCAGCTGAAGGAGATCTGCCTGTTAGATCAGACCTACGTTAAGGCTGAGGATGGCAAGCAGACCGTAGCTAAGTATTTGGAGAGCGTTAACAAGGCTCTGACCATCGCTAAGGTTGTTCGCTTCGAAGTTGGCGAAGGCATGGAAAAGAAGAACGAAGACTTCGCAGCAGAAGTTGCCGCTCAGATGAAAGGTTAATTATAGGATGATACGATAGAAAAAGGCATACGCGAGTATGCCTTTTTTGTTTGATGAATGGAAAGTTACGCGAGCAATGAGCCGCGCATAGGCATAGTGAAGACAGCGATGGGCGCTTGCGCACAATTCGCTGTCTTTACTTATGCCGAGATGCGGCGAACGCCGCGATATGAAATAAGATTGGCAGCGTTCTTTGCTGACAATCTTATGAATAGCGTGGCTCATTGCGGATGGTAGTTTCAAATCCACGAACGTCCACAGCAAACGGAACATCCTTCCGCGGTGGGCATCGCGGCATTTATTATAGCCTACGTTACGAAATGCCTTGTAATCTACATTTTTTCTCTGCTGAGCCCCGGGAGTTTCCGACAAGCGGGGCGTAATTCGTGTTTTTTCTCTGTTGAGCCCCGGAAGTTTCCGACAAGCGGGGCGTAATTGGTGTTTTTTCTCTGCTGAGCCCCGGAAGTTTCCGACAAGCGGGGCGTAATTCGTGTTTTTCTCTGCTGAGCCCCGGAAGTTTCCGACAAGCGGGGCGTAATTCGTGTTTTTTCTCTGCTGAGCCCTGGAAGTTTCTGACAAGCGGGGCGTAATCTACATTTTTCTTCTACTATGTCCCGAAGATAAAACCCTCCGCAATGAGCCACGCTATTCATAAGATTGTCAGCATAAAACGCTGCCAATCTTATTTCATATCGCGGCGTTCGCCGCATCTCGGCATAAGTAAAGACAGCGAATTGTGCGCAAGCGCCCATCGCTGTCTTCACTATGCCTATGCGCGGCTCATTGCTCGCGTAACTTTCCATTTACCGATAAAATTCCACCAGAGAATCCAGCTTTGCGGACATATTCATCATCATGGCATCCAGGACGGTGATGGCGGTCATGCATTCCATGACGACTACAGCTCTGGGGACGATGATGGGATCGTGGCGGCCGCGGATGGTAAGCTCTGTATTTTCACCGGAGCAGTTCACAGTCTGCTGGGGGCGGAAGATGGAAGGAGTGGGCTTCACGTAAGCTCGGATGAGTAAGGGGCTGCCATCACTCATGCCACCTAAAGTTCCGCCGGAATGATTGCTGGTCTTGACAACTTTACCGTTCTCCATGCGGAAGGGATCGTTGTTCTCGCTGCCGGTATGGCGGGCTGCTTCGGCACCGTCACCAAGCTCCACAGCCTTAACGGCACCGATGGACATAATGGCCTTCGCCAGATTGGCATCCAGTTTCTCAAAGACCGGGTCTCCGATTCCGGCGGGAAGACCTTCCACGAGGCATTCCATGCAGCCACCTACGGAATCGCAGTTTTCTCTGGCCTGGTGCAGATAAGCACAGGCCTTTTCGTCAGCCTCTGCATCCGGCATGGCAGTAATGGTGGAGCGGGCAGTGTCCCGGTTATATTTTGCAGGATCCGCATCGATGGGGCCGATGGAACGGGTATAGGCGAATACGGTAATACCCATCTGTTCCAGAATCTTTGCAGCAATAGCTCCGGCCGCCACACGCCCGATGGTCTCACGACCGGAAGAACGGCCACCACCCCGATAATCCCGAAAACCGTATTTGGCATCAAAGCAGTAATCTGCATGGCCGGGACGGTAATTCTCTGCAATCTCGCTGTAATCTGCGGAGATCTGGGAGGTATTGCGGACCATCAGGGAGATGGGAGTACCGGTGGTCTTTCCGTCAAAGACACCGGACAGAATCTCCACCTGATCGTCTTCTTTACGTTGTGTAGTGATAGCACTGGTGCCGGGTTTACGGCGATCCAGATATTTCTGAATCTCTTCTTCGGAGAGAGGAAGTCCGGCGGGACAGCCGTCCACGACGACACCCAGTGCCTTTCCGTGGGATTCTCCCCAGGTAGTGATCTTGAAAATGTTACCAAATGTTGAACCGGCCATGACAGTTCTCCTTTTTCCACTGTTCAGAACCTCACCCATGCATTCGCAAAAGCGCACGATGAATTGTGCGTTCCGGTTGCTGCACAGTTAATTTTGCTCATTTATGGAGCGGTGACTCTATTCGAGTCACCTTACGAATCATAAAACTGCTATTTACATGCAAGCATGACATATCAGTTTTAACGATCCTTAGAGGTCAGAATAGTTACTTTTTATCATAAATTATACGCAATTACTGAAAAAATCGCAACTTTTTTATAGAAAAAGGATGCAACACAAAACAAAATATGCTATCATATGACATAAGTACTAACGGGAAGTAAAAGGTCGACACGGGAATGGAAAAAACTACGGAAGAAAAAGCCAGAGCGAAACTTCTGAAATTGGGCAGAAAGAACAAATGGAACAGAGCGGTAGCAGTGCCGTTGCTGTTTTTTGTGATGTCTTTTTTTCATATCCGGAATTATTGCCACAACAACGGAAAGCGTTTTGCAGTGATGCTCGGTACCTTTTTCCTGTTTGCGGTTTATAGCAGCTTTTCTTTTCCGGCCTTTATCACCGAGGATACCGGAATGGATTATGAACTGAAAAATACCGACACCCAGAACATCTCTCTGGCAGAGGAAAAGGAACCGGATATGGCAGGTCTGGAACTTTTGGAGGATGAGGATGTGTTGGAACAGTCGGATTACAACAGCACTTCCCATGGGTATGCACTGGTGGATAAGTATGACGCTTCCGATATTCTGCAGGCGTCCGAGGCTATTGTGAGCGAGAATGCGGATGCTGAGAAGACCGGAGAAGACGGCAGTGTGACAGAAGACGATAACGCAGAGCAGGAGGAATTCCGTTCCGATGACTGGCGTCTGGTTCTGATCAACAAACAGAATTCCATTCCGGATGATTATACGTTCCAGCTAGGTACTATCAAAGGAAAGATGCAGTGCGACAAGAGAATTCTGGAAGCCATACTGTGCATGGAGATATACAGACACCTGTATTTATGAATGTGGGAACAGTAGGTGCGATAAAGGGCGCTGTCTCTACGGACGATTTAAAGGAGATAAAGTGTCAGGTTGAGCTGTCAAATACATATCACCTGCATGTAAGAACCGGAGACAAAATCATTAAAGAGCTTGGCGGACTGCACAAATTCATGGTATGGGACAGACCAATCCTTACAGATTCCGGCGGATTCCAGGTGTTTTCAATGGCAGGCCTTCGCAAAATAAAGGAGGAGGGCGTGTACTTCAACTCGCATATTGACGGTGCCAAGATTTTTATGGGACCTGAGGAGAGCATGCAGATACAGTCAAACCTCGGCTCCACGATTGCTATGGCATTTGACGAGTGCCCATCTAGCGTTGCAGACAGACAGTATGTGACAAACTCTGTAAACAGGACCGCGCGCTGGCTTGAGAGGTGCAAAAAGGAGATGGCACGTTTAAACAGCTTACCGGATACTATCAACAAGGAGCAGCTTTTATTCGGCATCAATCAGGGAGCTATTTATGATGATATAAGAATTGACCATGCAAAGCGCATTTCTGAGCTTGAGCTGGATGGATATGCTGTCGGCGGACTGGCGGTAGGAGAGAGCCATGATGAGATGTACCATATTCTTGATGAAACAGTGCCTCATCTGCCGGTTAATAAACCTACATACCTGATGGGAGTAGGAACTCCTGCCAATATACTTGAGGGTGTAGAGAGAGGAATCGACTTCTTTGACTGTGTATACCCAAGCAGAAACGGACGTCACGGACATGTATACACGAATCACGGAAAGCTTAATCTGTTCAACCAGAAGTATCAGAAGGATATGCGCCCATTGAGGAGGGCTGTAACTGTCCTGCCTGCCGCACATATTCGCGTGCATATATCAGGCATCTTTAAAGGCAAAGGAGATGCTCGGAATGAGACTGTGCGTGCTCCATAATTTGTATTTCTACAACAACATGATGGAGGAAATAAGGGATTCGCTTGGATGCAGGCCGTTTTGCCTCATACAAGGCTGAAAAGCTCTATGGAATGACACAGGGAGAGCAGAGCTAGCAGATAAATATAAAAATCTCGAAAATGATAAAAATCCTTGCCGTTAGCACGTTTAACGTGTATTATGGTAATAGTGCTTAGAACACATCAATTATAGAATATTTAGGAGGAACAATTGATGACATCAATTTTAGCAAGGTCAGGCAGCAGGAACAATTGGAATGGTTGTCTGGTTAGTAGTACTTTTCGCAGTTATGTATTTTCTTATGATCCGTCCACAGAAGAAGGAGCAGAAGAAAAAGGAGCTTATGCTTAATGAGGTTGCAACAGGAGACACAGTTCTTACAACAAGTGGATTTTTACGGTACAGTTATCGATATCGAGGACGATACTGTAATCGTTGAGTTTGGTAACAACAAGAACTGCCGCTATGGAGTTGCGTATTACCTGTATTCCCGGCGATGGCATTGGACCTGAGATCGTCAGGGAGACAAAAAAAGTCTTGGACAAAGTTGCGCATAAATATGGTCATAAAATGATCTATAAAGATATTCTGATGGGAGGAGCTTCCATTGATGTCCATGGAGTCCCTCTGACAGAGGAAGCGATTGCGGATGCCAAAGCGGCAGATGCGGTGCTGATGGGATCCATTGGCGGCAACACTACTACCTCTCCCTGGTACAAGCTTCCTCCAGAGAAGCGTCCCGAGGCGGGACTGCTGGCACTGCGTAAGGCATTGAATCTGTTTGCTAATTTAAGACCCGCAGTACTTTACGATGAACTGGCAGCAGCGTGCCCTCTGAAAGAGGAGATCAGCAAAGCCGGATTTGACATGCTGATCATGAGAGAGCTGACCGGCGGACTTTACTTCGGTGAGCGTAAGACTATCGAAGAGAACGGTGTGAGAAAAGCTATTGATACCCTGACCTACGATGAGAACGAGATCCGTCGAATTGCTATCAAAGGTTTTGATATTGCCAGAAAGCGGAAAAAGAAAGTTACCAGCGTGGATAAGGCTAACGTACTGGATTCTTCCAGACTGTGGAGAAGGGTTGTAGAGGAAGTGGCAAAGGGCTATCCGGATGTCACTCTGGAACATATGCTGGTAGACAACTGTGCCATGCAGTTAGTTAAGGATCCTGCCCAGTTTGATGTTATTTTGACGGAGAACATGTTCGGTGATATTCTTTCCGATGAGGCCAGCATGGTGACCGGTTCCATCGGAATGCTGGCCAGTGCCAGCCTGAACGACACCAAATTCGGTCTGTACGAGCCCAGCCACGGTTCTGCACCGGATATCGCAGGAAAAGATATTGCAAATCCTATTGCTACTGTACTCAGTGCCGCTATGATGCTCCGTTACAGCTTTGATTTGGATGAAGAAGCGGATGCCATTGAGGCAGCGGTGAAAAAAGTATTGCAGGACGGCTACCGCACCATCGACATTATGTCTGAGGGCTGTACACAGGTAGGCTGTACCGAGATGGGGGTACCCTTCTGGCAGAAAGAATCTGACAACAATTAAGCGGTTACATTTGCGAATAGAGAAGAGAAAGAGAGACAAAGATATGAGAAGTGATTCTGTAAAGACAGGAACTGCCCAGGCACCCCACAGAAGTCTGTTCAATGCCCTGGGATTTACCGAAGAAGAGAGAAGACGCCCCATGATCGGTATCGTCAGCTCCTTCAATGAGATCGTACCCGGACACATGAATCTGGATAAGATCACCGAAGCTGTAAAAATGGGCGTAGCCATGGCCGGAGGTATGCCGGTGGTATTCCCCGCCATTGCTGTATGTGACGGTATTGCCATGGGACATGTGGGAATGAAGTATTCCCTGGTGACCAGAGATCTGATCGCCGACAGTACTGAGTGTATGGCTATGGCACACGGCTTTGACGGTCTGGTATGTATCCCCAACTGTGATAAGAACGTTCCCGGTCTGTTGATGGCAGCAGCCAGAGTGAATATTCCTACGATCTTCGTATCCGGCGGTCCCATGTTAGCCGGACATGTACACGGACAGAAGAGAAGCTTATCCTCTATGTTCGAGGCAGTGGGAAGTGTGGCAGCCGGTACCATGACCATGGATGAACTGGCTGAATTCGAGGAAAAAGGTATGTCCTACCTGCGGTTCCTGCTCCGGTATGTATACCGCGAACTCCATGAACTGTCTGACCGAAGCCATTGGTATGGGACTTCGCGGCAACGGCACCATTCCTGCCGTATATTCCGAGCGTATCCGTCTGGCAAAACATGCCGGCATGAAGATCATGGAACTGGTAGAGAAAAATATCCGTCCCAGAGACATTATGACACCGGAAGCATTCCAGAATGCACTGACGGTAGATATGGCGCTGGGCTGCTCCACGAATACTATGCTGCATCTGCCCGCTATTGCAAGAGAAGCCGGCGTGGAACTGAATCTGGAGATTGCCAACGAGATCTCCGCCAAGACTCCGAACCTGTGCCACCTGGCACCGGCGGGCCCTACTTATATGGAAGATCTGAATGAAGCAGGCGGTGTCTATGCGGTAATGAATGAACTGTCCAAGAAGGGACTTTTGAACCTCGATTGTCTGACAGCAAACGGCACTACCGTAGGCGAGAATATTAAGAATTGTGTAAACAAGAATCCGGAAGTCATCCGTCCTGTGGAAAATCCTTACTCCCAGACCGGAGGTATCGCTGTACTGAAGGGGAATCTGGCACCGGACAGCGGCGTGGTCAAGAGATCTGCCGTGGCACCGGAGATGTTGGTACACGAGGGCCCTGCCAGAGTATTCGACTGTGAAGAGGATGCTATTGATGCCATTAAGTCCGGCAGAATCGTGGCAGGTGACGTAGTGGTAATCCGTTACGAAGGCCCCAAGGGAGGTCCCGGCATGCGTGAGATGCTGAATCCTACTTCTGCCATCGCAGGAATGGGACTGGGTTCCAGCGTGGCACTGATCACGGATGGACGTTTTTCAGGAGCATCCAGAGGAGCATCCATCGGACATGTATCCCCTGAGGCAGCAGTGGGCGGCCCGATCGCACTGGTGGAAGAGGGAGACATCATCCGTATCAATATCCCGGAGAACAAGCTGGATGTACTGGTATCTGACGAAGAACTGGCAGCGAGAAGAGCAAAATGGCAGCCCAGAGAACCCAAGATCACCACAGGCTATCTGGCAAGATATCATGAACTGGTGACCAGCGGCAACCGTGGTGCGGTACTGGAAGCACCTTCTCAGAAGAACTAAGCAATCATTAAATAACCGGAGGGATTTTGAAATGCAGTTAACGGGATCGGAAATTCTGGTAGAATGTCTGAAGGAGCAGGGGGTAGATACCGTATTCGGTTACCCCGGCGGAGCAATCCTTAATATTTATGACGCACTTTATAAGCACAGTGGGGAGATCAAACATATTCTGACTTCCCATGAACAGGGGGCGGCACATGCGGCGGACGGCTATGCGAGAGCTACGGGAAAAGTAGGTGTCTGCATGGCTACCAGCGGTCCCGGCGCCACGAATCTAGTCACTGGTATCGCTACGGCTTACATGGATTCTGTACCGATGGTAGCGATCACCGCCAACGTTACCTTGCCTTTACTCGGTAAGGACAGCTTCCAGGAGGTGGATATCGCCGGTGTGACCATGCCTATTACGAAGCATGGCTATATTGTGAAAAATGTGGAGATCCTGGCAGATACCATCCGCAAGGCATTCCATATTGCCAGAAGCGGCAGACCGGGCCCTGTGCTGATCGATATTACGAAGGATGTGACTGCGGCAACCTGCGAGTATACACCTGTGACCATTCAGCCGGAGGAAAGAGTGACCCGCTACACCAGAGAAGAACTGATGCTGGTAGCGGAAATGATACATAAGGCAAAGAAGCCGTATATCTATCTGGGCGGCGGTGCTATTATCTCCGGAGCAAGTGCAGAGGTGGCAGAGTTCGCGGAACTTATCGATGCACCGGTATGCGATACCCTGATGGGAAAAGGCGCTTTTGACGGCAGAAGCGAGCGCTATACAGGAATGATCGGTATGCACGGCACCAAGACTTCCAATCTGGGCGTCAGTGAGTGTGACCTGTTAGTAGCACTGGGAGCCAGATTCTCAGACCGTGTGACGGGTAACCCGAAGAAGTTTGCAGAGAACGCAAGAATCATCCAACTGGATGTGGATGCTGCGGAGATCAACAAGAATATCCGTGTGGATGCATCTCTGGTAGGAGATCTGAAGAAGACTCTGACCGAATTGAATGCCTGCCTGTCGAAACAGGAACATCCCGAGTGGATGTCACATATAATGGAACTGAAGGAAAAATATCCCCTGAAATACGATGACGAAAATCTGTCCTGTCCTTATATCATGCAGGAGATTGACCGTGTAACGAACGGAGAAGCCATCATCACCACAGACGTGGGACAGCATCAGATGTGGGCGGCACAGTATTATCATTATACGAAGCCCCGTACCTTCCTGTCTTCCGGAGGATTAGGCACTATGGGTTACGGTCTGGGAGCCTGTATCGGTGCGCAGATCGGACAGCCGGATAAGGTCTGCATCAACATTGCAGGCGACGGATGTTTCCGCATGAACATGAATGAACTGGCTACTGCCAGCCGTTACAACATTCCCATCATCCAGGTGGTCATCAACAACCAGGTGCTGGGCATGGTAAGACAGTGGCAGACACTGTTCTATGGGAAACGCTATTCCCAGACAGTACTGAAGGATAAGGTGGATTTCTGCAAGGTGGCAGAAGGACTGGGCTGTACCGCCATCCGCGTGACCAAAAAGGAAGAAGTGGCACCGGCCATCGAGAAGGCCATTGCCCTGAAAGCACCGGTACTGATCGAGTGCATGATCCCGGAGGATGATAAAGGTATTCCCCATGGTTCCGGCAGGAGCCCCCATCAGCGAAGTGTTTGACGGAGATGATTTGAAAAGGCAGTCCTGATGAAAAAGACGACGAAAAGATTAGTTTTGGCAGTACTTTTATTTTTGCTGTTATTACTGACCGGATATTTTATTCTGGCATTTTATTACAGAGAAGGCTTCTCTGTAAATACCTGGATCAACGGTGTCTACTGTACCGGAAAAAACGGTGGAGGAAGTGAATTCGGAGCTTTTTGTTGCGTACAGAGGCTCCGAATATTGTCATCGTGGACAGAGAGGGGACAGAGTATACAATCTCTCTTGCGGAAGCAGATTATCAGGCAGATTACAGTAACGTACTGGAACATTACCGGCAGGAACAGAATCCGTTCCTGTGGGTGGACAATGTTCTGTTTCACTCCCGGAGGGAACTTTCTCCCACAGTGACCGTGGATGTGGATGCGCTTCGGAGAGCTTATGATTCTCTGGAATTTGTACGGGCCGAACAACAGAAGAACAAGGATTACAGCCTTGCCCGGGATACGTCGGGCGAGTACGTCTTCACGGATGGACTTGCGGGACGCATTGACTTGGAGAAGGCTTTTTTGGCGTTGGAGAACACAGTAGAAAACGGGCAGGAGACGTTAAACCTGTCAGATAGTGGCTGTTATTATGACATCACTCCAAATGAGAACCAGAAAACTCTGCGGAATCTCTGGAAGGAGATTGAACGTTATCAGAGATGTGATATTGTCTATTGCTTTGGACAGGAGAGACATCCGGTGACGGCAGTGGACTGTGCCTCTTTTCTGGTGACGGAGAATGGTCTGCCGGTGACGGATCAGACCGGTAACTTTGTACTGGATGAAGAAGCCGTGACGGCGTATGTAGAGCAGCTGGCCGAAAAGTATGACGGTTATGGCCGTACCAGACAATTCCACAGTACCAGAGGAGATGTGATCACCATCGAGGGCGGCACCTATGGAAGCAAGCTGGATCAGAAAAAAGAGACTGCATACCTGATGGAGCATCTGCTGGATGCCGGTGTACATACGGGGACACAGCAGTCCCATGTTCCCACTTACGAGAGAAGCTTTCTGCTATGGCAGGGATGACATCGGAGATACCTATATCGAAGTGGATATGACACAACAGAAAATGTACTATTATGAAAAGGGGAACTGCGGCTGGAGACGGATGTGGTGACCGGCAACATGCGCAGACGTATGGGAACACCGGAGGGGTGAATTTCGTCTATAACAAGCAGAAGGACAGAGTACTGCGGGGACCGGGCTATGCCTCCCCTGTGAAATTCTGGGTACCTGTAAAGGGCAGCATCGGTATCCACGATGCCAGCTGGAGAAAAGAGTTCGGCGGGGACATCTACCAGACTGCCGGTTCCCATGGCTGTATCAATACACCGAAGGACAAAATGGAAGAATTGTACGACATGGTACAGATCGGTACCCCTGTCGTAATGTTTTATTAATAAAACAGACATTTTCTGACAAAATGTGTGCGGGATGCGAACATTTTGAAAATAATTTAACAATGTAGTTGACTAAAGCAAATGAAAAGCTTATTCTATACCTATGCTTTTTATAAAAAAATTTAGAAAATATCGAGGAGGTCTTTGAAAATGGCAAGAGTGTATAACTTTTTCCGCAGGCCCTGCAGTACTCCCTGAGGAGGTATTGCAGGAAGCAGCCGATGAAATGCTGGATTATAGAGGAACCGGCATGTCCGTAATGGAGATGAGCCATCGATCTAAAGCCTATGATACGATCATTAAGGAAGCGGAAGCTGATCTCAGAGAACTGATGAATATCCCGGACAACTATAAGGTACTGTTTTTGCAGGGCGGTGCGAGTCAGCAGTTTGCCATGATCCCCATGAACCTGATGAAGAACCGTGTGGCAGACTACATCGTAACCGGTCAGTGGGCGAAGAAGGCATATCAGGAGGCTTCCCTGTACGGCAAGGCAAATAAGATCGCTTCTTCTGAGGATAAGACCTTCTCTTATATTCCCGATTGCTCCGATCTGCCCATCAGCGAGGATGCCGATTACGTGTACATATGCGAGAATAATACCATTTACGGTACGAAATTCAAGACCCTGCCCAATACCAAGGGTAAGCCCCTGGTTGCAGATGTATCCAGCTGCTTTTTATCCGAGCCGGTAGATGTGACAAAATACGGTGTGATCTATGGCGGCGTACAGAAAAATATCGGACCTGCAGGTGTGGTTATCGTGATCATCCGTGAGGATCTGATCACCGAGGATGTGCTTCCCGGTACACCGACCATGCTTCGTTATAAGATCCATGCAGATGCGGATTCTCTGTACAATACGCCTCCCGCATACGGCATCTACATCTGCGGCAAGGTATTTAAATGGCTGAAGAAGATGGGCGGTCTGGAAGCAATGAAGGAGCGCAATGAGAAAAAGGCGAAGATCCTGTATGACTACCTGGATGAAAGTAAGCTGTTCAAGGGAACCGTCCGCAAGGAAGACAGATCCCTGATGAATGTTCCATTCATTACCGGTAATGAAGAGTTGGATGCCAAGTTCGTAAAAGAAGCAAAAGAAGCCGGTTTCGAGAACCTGAAGGGTCACAGAACCGTAGGCGGCATGAGAGCAAGTATCTACAATGCGATGCCCATCGAAGGTGTGGAGAAGCTGGTAGAGTTCATGAAGAAGTTTGAAGCGGAGAACGCTTAAGGGGGAGAAAAATGTTTCAGATCAATTGCCTGAATCCCATTTCCAAAGTGGGACTGGATCGTCTGACAGCAGACTATAAAGTAATCGATAATATGAATGACGCAGAGGGCGTTCTGGTCCGCAGTGCTTCCATGCATGAGCTGGAGCTGCCGGAAAATCTGCTGGCAGTAGCGAGAGCCGGTGCCGGAGTCAACAACATTCCTCTGGATAAATGTGCGGAAAAGGGTATCGTAGTATTCAATACTCCCGGTGCCAACGCCAATGGCGTAAAGGAACTGGTGATCGCTGGTATGCTGTTAGCTGCCCGTGATGTGGTAGGCGGTATCGAATGGGTCAAGGCATCCAGGGATAATGCGGATATTGCCAAATCTGCAGAAAAAGAAAAGAAGAAATTCGCCGGTACGGAAGTAATGGGCAAAAAGTTAGGTGTCATCGGTCTGGGCGCTATCGGCGTTAAGGTGGCCAATACAGCAGTAAAGCCTCGGTATGGAGGTCTATGGCTATGATCCTTATGTATCTGTCAATGCTGCATGGAACTTAAGCCGTTCTGTCAAGCATGTGACGAATGTGGAAGAAATTTATGAAGACTGTGATTACATTACGATACATGTACCGCTTCTGGATTCCACAAAGGGTATGATCAACAAGGAAGCTATCAGCAAAATGAAAGATGGCGTGGTCCTGTTAAACTTTGCAAGAGATCTGCTGGCAAATGAGGCAGATGTCCTGGCGGCATTAAAGAGTGGCAAGGTAGCCCGTTATGTATCTGATTTCCCCGAATCCTACGACAGCAGGACAGCCCGGCTGTATCGTGATCCCTCATCTGGGCGCAAGCACCGAGGAATCCGAGGATAACTGTGCGAAGATGGCTGTGGAAGAACTGATGGATTATCTGGAGAACGGCAATATCCGCAACAGCGTAAATTATCCTGCCTGCGATATGGGCGTATGCAGCCAGGCCGGAAGAATTGCAATTTTCCATAAAAATATTGCCAATATGTTGAATCAGTTTACCGCAGTGATCGGTGAGAAGAACATCAATATCTCCGATATGACCAATAAATCCCGCGGTGAAGTGGCATATACCATGCTGGATATTGAAAATGCGGCAACACAGGATCTGGTAGAATCCTTACAGAAGATCGACGGTGTCTTCCGCGTACGTGTGGTAAAGTAAGACATTTGTCTGAATAGCAGAAAAATATGCAGGCATCGGCTATAAAAGGCCGGTGCCTGCTTTACGTTTCCGGTGTAATGCCAAAAACAGCGGAAATAGTGGTAAAATCAGTGTAAAATGTCAGAAACTTACAGACATTTTTTCGTAAAAGCGTTGTATGATATGAGGGAATCTGTTATACTTGGCATGGACCAAAGACGTAAGCCATAAGAGAAAGAAGGAACAAAACAGATGAAATTTGATATGCATTGTCATACAAAGAAGGATCTATGGATGGAAAGGTTCCTATTGACGATTTTATTGCGGAATTGATCCGCAAGGGTTTTAACGGTATGCTGGTCAGTGATCATAATTCTTATAATGGTTACCGCACGTGGAAACGAAATATAAAAGATCAAAAATTTAAAGATTTTGTGGTGTTGAAGGGGATTGAATACGATACCATTGATGCAGGACATATTCTGGTGATCATGCCGGAGACCATTAAGCTGAAAATTCTGGAGCTTCGTGGATTGCCGGTGCAGATCCTGATCGATATCGTGCATAAGAACGGTGGAATATTAGGGCCGGCACATCCCTGCGGAGAGAAATATTTAAGCTTCACCAATACCCTGAAGAAGCGGAATCAGATGGCGGTGATGAATCAGTTTGATTTTCTGGAAGGCTTCAATGCCTGTGAGAGTGTAGAGAGCAACCATTGCGCAAAGGTACTGGCGGAAATGTACGCACTGCCAACCTTCGGTGGAAGCGATGCTCACAAAACGGACTGTATCGGTATGGCGTATACCGATATACCAGAGAAGATCAGTTGTGAATCCGATTTGATCCGGGCAGTGAAGCTGGGAGAAGGGATCAAATGCGGAGGCTCCTATTACCGCGGCACTACCAAGGAGAAGATCGGAAAAGCCAATAATATTCTGGTACAGTCCTTCTGGTTCTATAACAGACTGGGAAGCCTGTACCGGCATCACAGAAGAAAGGCAGAAATGCATAAGATGGTATAGGTCCTCTGGGCCTATACTTTTTTATACACATCGTAATCTAAGTTCATAAATTCTTAAGATGCTTTTACGATAGAAATAGGGTATAATGTGCATAGATAAGTAAGAAATATGGATTGCTCCGTAGAACTTGCTGTCAGGGAAAACCCGTAGAATTACAGAATGTAATAAAGAGGAGAGAAATATATGAGCAGAAAATCGAGGGGCAGAAAAGCAACCGCGATCGCACTGGCATCCGTTATGGCAATGTCGCTTGCAGCCTGCGGCAGGCAGGATGGATCGAATCAGGTGGGACAGACAGAACAGAAGGAATATGTATATGTTCCCGAATACCTGGAGTTGGATGATAATACGAATTCCAGCTACAGCAACATGACAGTACAGGGAGATAAGCTGTATTATACAAATTACCAATGGGATGAAGCTTCCGGTGAGAGCAAGGTCTTGCTTGGAACTTATTCGCTGACAGACGGTTCCCGGGAGGATCTGCCGATCACCATTAATGCGGACGGCGGTGGAATCTATTCCATGCAGGCAGACGCGGAAGGTAATATTTATACTGCGGAATTTGAGTGGAATGCCACAGAAGGTGATGACGCTTATACACAGCAGACGACTGTGTTGCACAAGTACGATGCATCCGGTACGGAGCTGGTGACACAGGATATCACGGATATCATGCAGCAGGATGAGAACAATTCCTATGTGGGCAGCATGTGCCTGGACGACCAGGGCAGATTTTATATCAGCTCTGATTCATTGATCCGGCTGTTTGGCAGTGACGGACAATTTCAGGGAGCTGTGCAGACGGACAGCCAGTGGATCCAGGGCATGGGAAAGGCAAAAGACGGCAAGGTATACCTGGCTTATTATGACCAATCCGGCAATGTGAAGCTATCCCAGATCGACTTTGACGGCAAGGCATTGGGACAGACATATGATAACTTCCCGAACACGAACGGCAACGGAGGATTATGTGCCGGAATAGAAAATGATCTCCTGGTGAATACGGATACTGCCCTGTATGATTATAGTCTCGCAGACCAGAAGACTACCGAAGTACTGAGCTGGCTGGACAGTGATATTAACGGCAGTTATGTTACCTATGCCGCAGCCACCGCAGACGGTAAGATCCTGGCAGTGGTCAATGACTGGAACACAGGGGAAACTGACCTGGTGAAGCTGACCAGAACCAAGGCCAGTGAGGTAGCACAGAAGTCCCAGATCACGATCGGAACCCTGTATACCTCCCAGAGCCTTCAGGCAGCAGCCGTAGCCTTCAACAAGCAGAGTAATGAATATCATGTCAATATTAAAACATATATTGATGATAATAACTGGACCGAAACTTCCTGGGCGGATGGCATTACAGCCATGAACAATGATATTACCTCCGGAGCCGGGTGCCCGGATATCCTGGATCTGTCCAACCTGGATGTCAAGGAACTGGCTTCCAAGGGTGTATTCGAGGATATGACACCTTATCTGGAGAAGAGCAGTGTAGTAAGCAAGGACGATTTCTTTGAAAATATTGTAGACAGTTATACCTTTGACGGAAAACTGGTGGGAATTCCGAAGAGCTTCACCTTAAACACGATCGTCGGCAAGACCTCCGAAGTAGGTGATAAGAAGGGCTGGACCATTGACGATATTATAGCCTATGCAGGCCAGCACGAAGGTGCTTCCCTGTTTGAGGGCATGACCAAGAGCGGTATGCTGTACACACTGTTAGCCTATGATCTGGACAGCTATATTGACTGGGAGACAGGAAAGTGCAGCTTTGATTCAGAAGATTTCCAGAAAGTACTGGAATTTGTCAATACCTTCCCCGAAGAGTATGACTGGCAGAATGATGACAGATCTACACCGGCGAAGATCCAGTCCGGTGAAGTACTGTTGAATATGACAGGCATCTATCAGCTGAACAGTATTCAGGAGGAGGAAGCTATGTTCGGTGAGCCGGTAACCTATATCGGATATCCTACCTCCGGCGGTGGCAGCGGTACTTATATGCAGGCCAGTGAGCTGTATGCGATTACCGCCAAATCCTCCAACAAGGACGGCGCATGGGCATTTATTGAGAACTACCTGAATCAGCCGTTTGATGATCTATATTCCTATGGACTTCCCGCCAGAAAGTCTGCACTGGATGATATGGTGGAGAAGGCACTGAATGTGACATATATGACAGATGAAAACGGTGAGCAGATCCTGGATGAGAACGGGAATCCGATTCCGGAGGACGGTACTTCCGGCATCAGTTACGGAGACTGGGAGTACACCTATCACACTCCTACCGAGGAAGAAATCAATATTCTGAAGGAGCTGATCAGTGTGGCTGAACCTTCCAGTGCAACCGGTAATGATGAGATCACCAATATCATCACGGAGGAAGCGGAAGCATTCTTCAAAGGTCAGAAGTCCGTAGCGGATGTGGCAGGTGTCATTCAGAGCCGTGTACAGGTCTATGTGAATGAAAACAGATAAAGGAAAGGCTTAAAATATCGTGAGCAGACAGCATGTGAAACATACGCGTAAGCATCACAAATTAGATAGAAGAATGCGAAAACTCAAGAGGAGCTCGGGGCTTTTTATAGCCCCCAGCTTCCTTGGAGTTCTTGCGTTCTTTTTTCTACCCTTTCTGGTTGTGATCTTTTATTCCCTGGTGGACAATCCCATCAGTATGAATTTTGTCTTTTTAGACAACTTTAGAAATGTAGTGCAGAATGCCGCTTTCCGTACAGCGGTACATAATACCGCTGTGTTCTCGGCCATTGCCGTACCGCTGGCAGTGGTATTGTCCCTGCTGCTTGCCATTGTATTGGAATCAAACTTCCGTTCCGGAGCCAGTTCCGTACGTTTTTCTTAAGCCCCATGATGGTACCGGTAGCCTCCATCGTGTTGATCTGGCAGGTATTGTTCCATTATAACGGTGCAGTCAATGATCTTCTGGGAGTCTTCGGCGTAGAGAAGATTGACTGGCTGAAGTCCAGCTATTCCATCATTGTTATCGTAATCCTGTTTTTGTGGAAGAATCTTGGATATAATATGATCCTGTTCATGGCAGCCCTGGCCAGCATTCCCAATGAGCTGCTGGAGGTGGCGAGGTTGGAGAGCGCAACACCGCTGCAGACCTTTTTTTACATCAAGATCCGGTATCTGTCCTCGACTTTTTGTTTGTGACGATCATGTCCCTGATCAGCTCATTTAAGATCTTCCGTGAGATCTATCTGCTGACCACGGATTACCCTTATGACTCCATCTATATGCTGCAGCATTTCATGAACAATAAGTTCAAGAGTCTGGATTATCAGACGCTGTCTGCAGCGGCCATATTGATGTCCTTAGTCATGATTGTGATCATCGGACTTCTGTTCGCAGTGGAAAATCATTTCGGAAAGGATGTGGAAGGCTGATGGAGCAGAACAACACAGGTACACCGGCAAAAGCCCCATCCAGAAGACCTGCTTCGCAGGAGACGAAGAGGGCGGCCAGGTATAAACGCAGAAAAAACTATTTGAAAATATCCGCATCAGCATAGCAACAGTGATCGCAGCTTTTTTTGCCATACTGTTCCTGATGCCGATCGTTCTGACGATCACCAACTCTTTCATGTCATCTTCGGAGATATCAGCGAATTATGGTTCGGTATTTGCCACGAATGATAAGGGCGGCAAGGTCTATATTTCCGAAAAAGTGAATTTGAAATTTATTCCGGATATTGTATCCTTCAGCCAGTATACTACGGTACTTTTGAAAAGCCCGGAATATCTGCTGAAATTCTGGAATTCCGTGATCCTGGTGGGACCGATCGTACTGTTTCAGCTGATCGTGGCATCGCTGGCGTCTTATGGATTCGCCAGGTACTCGGGGAAGCTGAGGTCTTTGGTATTTTTTTCCTATGTGATATTGATGCTGATGCCGTATCAGGTAACGCTGGTACCCAATTATCTGGTGGCGGAAAAGCTGAATATATTAAATACGTACTGGGCCATCTGGCTGCCCGGGATCTTTTCACCCTTTGCAGTCTATCTGCTGACGAAGTTCATGAAGAGAATTCCTGTGGGGTCATGGAGGCGGCACAGATTGACGGTGCCGGAGAGTGGCAGATCTATCGGCTGATCTGTATGCCATTGTGCAAAGGAGCGCTGTGTTCCGCAGCCATCCTTGTATTTATTGATTACTGGAATATGGTGGAGCAGCCGCTGATCCTGTTATCCGATGCGGAGATGCATCCCTTGTCCGTATTCTTGAGCAAGATCAATTCCGGAGAGATCGGACTGGCATTCGCCGTGGCTACGATCTACATGGTGCCCAGTCTTCTGGTATTTCTCTACGGAGAAGAATATCTGGTAGACGGAATTACCTACCAGGGCGGTGTCAAAGGCTAGGATCACTGATTTTTTGAGGATATACCGGCATGGATCCGACTGCCGGAATACAGATAGAAAGTGAAGTATAGAGGAGAATCAAGATGAACGAGAACGGTGGAAAAAAGAGAAGAGAATGGGTTAAAAATGCAGCCATTATATTCTTGTCTGTAATGTTGGTGCTGACATTTTTTTCCAATACATTTATGAACTATTCCCTTCCGGAGGTTGCGGCACAATATGTACAGTCCGGCACCATCACGGCGAAGATCCGCGGAACCGGCACGGTGGAGAGTGGAGATCCCTATAATGTGAAGATAACGGAAACCCGTACCATCTCCAGTGTCCTGGTGAAGACCGGGGATAAGGTAGAGAAGGGAGCTCCCCTGCTGCTATTGGAAGATAAAGAAAGTAAAGAACTGACGGATGCACAGAAGGCCCTGGATGAAGCAAGACTTCAGTTTGAACTTGCAATGTTGGGAAAAGATATTACAAATAGCGTTTATAATAATGTGCAGAGCGGTAATGTTTCTTCCATGGCAACATATCAGAGCAGAATCGTAGTAGCGGAAGCAGAAATTAATAAATGGCAAAAACTGGTGGATGAGGCACAGAATGCTATCGATCAACTAAATACAGCACAGGCTAATGTGAAAGCGAGTGGAGATCCAGATACCAGTTCGGAGCAGGCAAAGGTGAATACAGCACAGGCAACATTGGACAGTGATGAAATCAAGATTGCTAAAGACGATATTACTAGGTGGCAAAATGAAAAGGCTGCTTGTGATGCGATTATTAAAAAATGGCATGAAGGAATTACGGAAACGGTATCGGGAAACGAGGTTATTGGAGTAGTATCGCAGGAAGAATTTGATGTCGCTACAGCAAATAGTGCCAGATATCAGGAATTAATTAATGAAAAACAGGCATTTATCAATAACAATCCGGATAAAGTAAAAGCGTATGAAGATAAGGTGAAAGCTTTATCGGATGCCCAAAAAGCACTTTCGGATAAGGGTAATAGTAAAGAAAATAGTTCTAATTCATTGGAAGTACAAAAAATAACTGGGCAGCAGAATTGACTAAGCGTAAAGCTCAGTTGGATGTGGCGACAGCAACCAGAGACCAGCTTTTGACAGATATTTCTAATGAACTGAATTTGGATTATAAATTAGACGATTTGCAAAAACAGCGTGATGAGATCGCAAAATTGCAGGAGAATGCGGTAGGCGCCAGCATCGATGCCCCTATTTCGGGTACCATTACCAGCGTAACAGTCAAGGCAGGAGACGAGGCACAGCCGGATACTGCACTGGTGACCATGCAGCCGGAGGGTAAGGGCTTTACCATGAGCTTCTCCGTGACCAATGATCAGGCAGAAGAGACTTTCTGTGGGAGATAAGGCAGACCTGGTGAACTCCTGGAGATACAGTGATATGGATATTACCCTGGCCAGCATCAAGCCGGATACCACAGATCCCGGACAGAAGAAGCTGCTGACCTTTGATATCACCGGAGATGAAGTGACACCCGGACAGTCCTTAAATGTATCCGTAGGACAGAAGAGTGCCAATTACGATCTGATCGTACCCAACAGTGCCATCCGTGAGGACAGCAACGGTAAGTTTATCCTGATCGTGGAATCCAAGAGCAGTCCTCTGGGCAATCGTTATGTTGCAACCCGTGTAGATGTGGAAGTGTTGGCAAGTGATGACACCCAGTCCGCAGTGAGTGGGGCGTTATATGGCTCTGAATTTGTCATTACGACATCTACCCAGCCGGTAGAGGCAGGAAAGCTGGTCAGACTGGCAAATAATTCATAAAAGGTCTTTCAGACGGAAAATAATTTAACAGGAAGGAAGAAACAGATCAGATGTTTCGGATTCGAATACAGAATAAAAAAGAAATGCATATGGTACTGCAGTGCAGTAGTATCCTTTCTTCTGTTCCTGCTTTTGCTGGGATGGACCAACCATCTGGCAAATACCCAGGATGCCCAGCAGATGGCCGGACGCTGGAGTGAAAAAAGGATGTGGCACAGATCAGCTGCTTTTTCTCCTCCAAAGCGGAAGTGACGGAGGATACCATTCAAAGCTTTGAATATTCACTGAAAAATGTGCTGCAGGAGGCCTCTATTACAGAGACCTCAGAGAACCCCAGTGCAAGACTCTGGGTGGATGCCTACAGTGCGGACGGCAAGATCACCCTGGTCAACGGGAAAAATACGCTGGATGCCAATGCCATCGGTATCGGTGGAGACTTTTTTTATGTTCCATCCGTTGAAACTGATCACCGGCGCCTATTTTTCCGGTAATGATCTGATGCAGGATTATTGTATCATCGATCAGGATGCGGCCTGGCAGCTGTTCGGCTCTAATGATGTGGTGGGCATGACAGTATATATCGGCAATGTACCCCATATCGTCACCGGTGTGGTGCAGCGCCCGGACAGCAGAATGGATAAAGCGGCGGGACTGAATTCCACGGTGGTCTATGTGTCTTATGAGACACTGTCTGCTTATGGTACGAATAACGGGATCAATCATTACGAGATCGTGATGCCGAACCCTGTGGATGAGTTCGCCTACGGCAAAGTAAAAGAAGGGATCGGCATAGATGAGAAAAACGTTGAGATCGTGGAAAACAGCAGACGTTATTCTCTGCCCAACCGGATCAAAACAATCCTTGCCTTCGGAACGCGTTCCATGAACGGAAAAGCCATCATCTACCCCTACTGGGAGAATCTGGCGAGAGGCTATGAAGACATTATTGCATTGCTTACGGTAGTTATGCTGCTTCTGTTATTATATCCGGTAGTGACCGTTATCTGGTGCTTTGTACACTGGTGGCGCCATAAGGGCTGGACCTTGAAGGAGGTATGGCATACCGGTAAGGATAAGGCAGAGCGGGCTGTGGAACGCCGCAGAGAGAAAAAGCACCCCCACAAGGAGAGGGATGTCCTGGAGGAATTGGAACGGGAACTGGAGGAAGACCCTTATGCAGACAGTGAATTCTCCTGGCTGACGGATGAACCGGCGGAGGAAACAGAGCTTGCGGATGCAGCTTCGGAAGAGCCGGAGAAAGCGCAGACAATGAACATGCAGACAGAGGAAACGCAGACACCGGAGGAGACAAAAGAGGAACAGCAGTCGTAAAACAACAGACACAGACAAGAAAAGGAGAGGGAGAATGAAAAAGAAAGGGAAAAAACTGATCAGTATCGCGTTGACCGTGGCAATGATCGCAGGTCTGACTGCCTGTGGAAAGGGTAACGGCGGGAACGGAAACGGCGGCAGCAGTGCGGCCGATGCCAGTCTTGCAAAACAGTATGTATTTAAGGAACAGGCCCTGGATCTCAATATGGATTCAGACAATATGAATATTGATCTGCTGACCAGAAAGGGAGATACGGTTTACCTTCTGTTTGAGACCTATGAATATTCCGATAACGGCAGTCAGAGTACGCTGCATCTTACTACAATGAAACAGGATGGTACCGTCATTGGCACCGTAGAACTGCCTATGTGGAAGGAAGGAGAGGCTCCGGCTACTCCGGCACCTGCACAGGGCGGTGAGGCTTCTGGGGACGGAAATGAAGCAGTGCCTCTTACGGAGCAGGCGGCCAGCACACAGGATATTGCGGCAGCGGATATGGATGTGGTAGATGCACCGGCAGGGAACAGCAGTTATACTAGCACATCGCTCAACAATTGTACGGTCGGCTCGGATGGAAATGTCTACGGAATACGCAATTACTATAGTGAGACATATTCCGAAGATGATTACAGCAGTACGAATGATTATACATTGATCTGCTGGAGTGCGGATGGGACTATCTTATGGGAAGCTGATCTGAATGATATGAATACAGAAGAAAGCTATTCCTGGGTACATAGTATCATCCCCAATGAGGATGGAACCCTGACACTGATGTTAAGCGGTGATAAAATAGAGAAATGCACTGTGACGGAAGAGGGTATCACAGACCGGAAGGAGCTGCCAGAGGCAGCAGCAACACTTTTCAACAATGCAAGCTCGAATATCATTACGCCGGATGGCAAGCTGCAGATCATCTATTATGATGAGAGCAATTACACGGATATGTATATCGCTGCCTATGATCCTGCAACAGATGCGGTATCAGAAGGAATAAAGCTTTCCTCGACACTGACCAACGGCGGTTATTATAATATGGTGCCCGGAGACGGTGACATCCTGTACTATGCCGATAGTAACGGCCTGTTCAGTTATAATGTGCAGACACAGGAATCGAAGCAGATCATGAGTTATATCAATTCGGATCTGGCTGCCGGCAGCCTGAACAATTTCCTGGTACTGGACGAGGAACAGTTCCTGGGCTTTTACTATGATAACACCGAAGGTAAAATGTGCGGCGGTCTGTTCACCTACGTGAAGCCGGAGGATATTAAGGACCGGATCGTCCTTACGCTGGCAGGTAACTATATCGACTATGATCTGAAGAGAAAAGTGGTAGAGTATAATAAGTCCGGTGATACTTACCGTATTGTAGTCAAGGAATACAATACCTACAACACTTCAGAGGATTATACTCTTGGTGTGAAGCAGTTAAATAATGATATCATCTCCGGAGGAATGCCGGATATTCTGGTCGTGGACAGCAATATGTCAATGGACAGCTATATTGCCAAGGGACTGGTGGCAAATGTGGATGACCTCATTGCGGGGGATGAGGAATTATCGAAAAACGACTATCTGCAGAATGTCTGGGATGCGTACCGTGTGGACGGTAAACTGTACTATGTGATTCCTTCCTTCTATATCTCTACTATGGTAGGAAAAGAATCTATTTTCGGTGACCGTACCTCCATTACCATGGAAGAGCTGCAGACGATCCGGGATACCATGCCGGAAGGAACCGCACTCTTCAGTGATATTACCAGAGACAGCTTCCTGTATACCATGATGAACTATTGCGGCAGTGATTTCGTGGATGTATCCACAGGAAAATGTGCATTTGATACGGATAATTTCGTGGCAATGCTGGCCTATGCAGGCGAGCTGCCGGTAGAATATGGAGAGGATTACTGGGGAGAGGATTACTGGAATAATTATGAATCCCAGTACCGCGAGGACAGAACCCTGCTGGATACCATTTCCATCAGCAACATCCGTGACCTGAACGGTACGATCAACGGTGTCTTCGGTGAGGATATCTCCTTTGTAGGCTTCCCGACCGATGGAGATATGGGATCTGTATTATGGGCAGGTAACTGGATGTATGCCCTGTCTGCAAAATCCAAGAATCTGGATGGTGCATGGGAATTCCTGCGCTACTATCTGACACAGGAATATCAGGATAAGATACAGGAACAGGAATACAATCTTCCGGTACTTCGCAGCACCTTTGAGAAGAATGTGCAGGATGCTACGAAGAAGCCGTACTATATGGATGAGAACGGCAACAAAGTGGAATACGATGAGACCTATTACATCAATGGGGAGGAAATACTGCTGCCGCAGCTGACACAGGAGCAGGTGGACAGGATCGTAAGCTTTGTGGAAAGCGTGAACAAGAGAGGATACTATAATGAGGCAATCTCCAATATCATTTCGGAAGAAGCCGGAGCATACTTCTCAGGACAGAAGAGTGCGAGAGATGTGGCAGGTGTCATTCAGAGCCGTGTACAGGTCTATGTAAACGAGAACAGATAAACGGAAGATAGCACTGCGTAGAGCAGAATAGTAAAAGATGGCGGTCTGTTGAAAAACAGGCCGCCATTTATAGCATGGCGCCTTAGCCAAGGCGGATGGGAATGCCCTGCTTTTTCAGATGTGTCGTCAGGGTAAGCTCCTGTCCGTGCTCCCTTAACCACTGCTTATAGATCCGGTAATCCGGCATGATGTGCTCGACCATGTTCCAGAAGTCCTTCGAATGGTTCATATGAGTCAGGTGGCAGAGCTCGTGGACTACCACATAATCCAGAGGACCGGCGGGACCGTAGATCAGGCGGTAATTGAAGGATAAAGTTCCTCTCGAGGAACAGCTTCCCCAGCGGGTCTTCTGGTCACGGATGGTGATAGAAGTGTAGTGCCCACCGGTGAACCTGTGGTAGTATTCCACACGGTTCGTGAACACTTCTCTGGCAGCATTCCGATATCGGTTTTCCAAAGCCTGCAACCTGCGGAGCTCCGCAACGGTCAGCGGCAGATTGTCATATAGATTCATGAGAGTGCCTTTCACATACAGGGATGTTGATCCTCTGAGTATCGTTGTAAGTTTGAACAGATTAAATATACTGCGTATGGCTTGAAAAGTAAACGCAGAAATTGTAGAATATTGCGTAACGGCTCGCAGACGAAACGAAATGTCTGTTTCGGAAATAAGGCCGGTCACAAAGCGGCGCAGGCGCATTCATGTGACTTTGGGAATGGCAAGGACGGAACCGTTACAGGAAAGGAAAAAAGTAAATACTATGGGTAAATGTATTTTGATTGGCGCAGGAGATCTCACGATGGGAGAACTGTCTGTGACGGAGGAAGATTATGTGATCGCGGTGGACGGCGGCTTAAGCTACTGCGGGCTCCTGCATGTGGAGCCGGATCTGATTATCGGAGATTGTGACTCGATGACCGAACAGGAGAAGCTTGCTGTGGAACAGTTACAACAGACCGTTCCGGAGAAGATCTGCCGCCTGCCGGAGTGTAAGGATGACACAGACATGCTGGCAGCTATCAAGCGGGGGCTGGAGCTGGGTTATACCGATTTCCGTATTTATGCGGCCACAGGTGGGAGATTTGATCATACTCTGGCAAATATCCAGTGTCTGCTGTATCTCAAAAATCATGGCGCGGTGGGGTACCTGGTAGACGGTACGGGAATGGTGCTCGTACTGCAGAACGAAGCTGTGCATTTCCGGAAGGAGCTGGAGGGCACCATGTCACTGTTTGCCCTGACGAAGGAGGTAAAAGGCGTGAATATCCGCGGCATGAAATATCCTTTGGAAAATGCCGTGATCACCAACGATTTCCCCATCGGGATCAGCAATGAATTCCTGGGAGAGGAAGCAGAGGTGTCCGTAGAGGACGGCGAACTGGTATGCATGATCCGGTACTATGAGGATGAAGTATAACCATGGCAGCCGGAAATGTACGCTTCGAAGATGATCAAGGAGGTGGCACCGAATGTCCACCTCCTTGGTGTTTTTGCGAAAAAAATCTTTAGAAAATCTTTTGTTTTTTCTGTAGGTGAAATTAGAAATTATAAATTAGAATCAGAAACAGACAGGGGAGAGGATCCCCTTGCCGCATGTGGCAGAATGAGAGGGAGTCATGGAGAACAATAAATATCATATTCTCATCGTGGAGGATGATAAGGAAATCCGGGACGGTGTGGAAATCTATCTGAAGAATCAGGGGTATCAGGTATGGAAAGCGTCCAACGGTAAGGAAGGACTGGAGATCGTAGCACAGGAGGAGATCCATCTGGCCATTCTGGATATTATGATGCCTGTGATGGACGGTGTGACAATGTTAATGAAGCTGCGGGAACAGAATCACGAGTTCCCGGTGATCATGCTGTCCGCCAAGTCCGAGGAAGTAGATAAGATCATGGGATTAAATATGGGAGCGGATGACTATGTGACCAAACCCTTCACACCGTTGGAGCTGTTGGCGAGGGTGAATTCCCATCTGCGCAGATATTCCAAATATCTGACGGCGGTCAGTGGGGAAGAACAGGAAAAATCCCATGTGTATACCATCGGCGGTTTGGAACTGAACGAAGAAACCGTGGAAGTGACGGTGGACGGAGAAGCAGTGAAGCTGACTCCTATGGAATTCAAGATCGTACAGCTCCTGATCAAGAATCCGGGCAGAGTATTTTCCGCGGATGAGATCTACGAGCGTATCTGGAACGAGAAAGCAGTCAACACGGATACTATTATGGTACATGTGCGGAACATCCGGGAGAAGATCGAGATCGATCCACGCAACCCCAAATACCTGAAAGTGGTATGGGGTGTAGGTTATAAGATCGACAAACAATAAATGCGGATGTGGGAAACAAAGCGTTTCGGCAGGCAGAGGGAAATGACTGGAGAGGTGTAAGAATGGAACAGGTAACAGAGGCTGTGAAAGAAGCGGAGACAACAGAACACAGAGAACACAGAGAACACAGAGAACACAGAGAACACAGAGAACACAGAAAGCCCGCAGTCAAATGGCTGATCATCGGATGGATTGTCAGTCTGGCAGCTTCCGGCATTTTTACCGCCTGTTACGGAATCTTCGAGCGCAGGGCGGAGAGCAGGAGGAATGAACAATACATTGCGGATCCGCTGGAGACGTCGAATACGATTACTTATTTGTATCAGAACTGCTATCTGCTCTATAGGGATCTGTATAACAAAGAACACCAGACTTCCTTAAGCTATGTGGAATTATATATGCAGCCAACAGAGGGAAACGAATGGCTCAATGATGACCGGAAACGGGCAGAAGTGGCATATGGAGATACGGAGGAGCTCACGATACCGGAAGGAGCAGATCCCGAAAACTATGCGGCCCAGGGAATCTTGGCGGCGCAGACCGGGGAATACTTGGAAGAACATTTCAATACCCTGGAAAACTCCTTTGGTCAGCTGAATAATTTGTATGATTATAGGATCCGGGATACTAAGACCGGAGAGATCCTAAGTAATCTGGCGGATACGGATATCGTGGCGGAGGAACAGAGCTTTTATCTGACTTTTGTATTTGATGCCTATGGAAATGATGCCACCTTAGGGAATACGGTGATCGGATCGGATACGACAACCCTTCGCAAGACAGCGGCGGAAGTGATCCGTAATTGCGGTCTTACGCGAATGGTGGATGCCAATATGGACACAACGATCGATGCCGGTCATAATACCATGTTCCGGCTGGAAATGCCGAAAGATTGTGAGATCACCTTCTGCATTTCCAGACAGGCGGCACAGAGTCTGGGACAGAACGGTCAGTATATTTATTATGATCAGGACATGAACAATGTCAGTGTTTACTTTTCCATGGGAGACCAGTATACATCCTACTATCTGTCCGGATGCCAGCAGATGTTTCTGATCCTGTGTCTGTTGATCTTCCTGCTGGCGCTTGTATTGCCGGGACTTGAGGAAGAGAGAGCCTGGGAGAAGGTGGTTCTGCTGAAGCTGCCTGTCGAGGCGATCGTTGTGATCCTTGTGGTGATCGCCGGCATTGGAAGTGAACAGGTGGTAGGACTGGTATCCTGGGTAAGGAGCGGTCATGCGCTGAACACGGTTTTACAGGGAAACAGTGCGCAGATACAGATGTCGACCACAATACTGACCTATGCATTAAATGTTCTGGCAGTGGCAGCCTTGTTTTTCATTGCCTGGTGCTTGGGAGTATCCCTGCGGGCAATGCGGGTTCAGGGAGCCAGAGCGTATTTGAGACAGCACAGCTTGTGCTATCTGTTAGTGCCTTTCTGGAAAAAACTGTGGAGAGGAATGAAGAAGGGATTCTCCATTGGCAGGGATAAGGTGGTGGATGTCTATCATGATGCAGAGCATTTTGATGTGACGAAGGATGCCAAAAGCTGATCCTGCGGATTGTGCTGTGGAATGCCCCTGATCCTGGTGGTGATATGCAGTCTGCCGCTGGGAGGACTGACCATCGCAATCATCTATTCTGTGATACTGTACTTTCTGCTGCGGCGCTATATCAGCAAATTACAGAAAAAGTATGGTTTGTTATTAAAGGCCACTAATGAGATCGCCCAGGGCAATCTGAATGTGACCATTGAGGAGGATCTGGGAGTATTTGAACCCTTCAAGCCGCAGATCTACCGGATCGAAGAGGGCTTTCGTAATGCAGTGGCGGAGGAAGTAAAGAGCCAGCGGATGAAGTCGGAACTGATCACGAATGTATCCCACGATCTGAAGACCCCGCTGACGGCTATCATTACTTATGTAAAGCTGCTGCAGGAGCCGGGAGTGACGCAGGAGCAGCGCAAGGAGTATCTGGAGACGCTGGATCGGAAAGCTTTGCGGCTGAAAGCACTGATTGAAGACCTGTTTGAAGTCAGCAAGGCAAATTCCCGGAATATCACGCTTGATATCCGCGATGTGGATATCGTAAGCATGGTCAAGCAGGTGGAATTCGAGATGGAAGACAAGCTGACGGATGCCGGACTGGAAGTGCGGATGAGCCTGCCGGAAGAGAAGGTCATCGTGCCGTTGGACAGTCAGAAAACCTTCCGTATTTTTGAAAATCTGTTTGGCAATATTGCCAAGTATGCGTTACCCGGCACCAGAGTCTATGTCAACGGTTTCACGGCAAAAGAGGATGTGACGATCATCTTAAAAAATATCACGGCACAGGAGTTGTCCGTATCCGGAGAGGAACTGACGGAACGGTTCGTCAGAGGAGACACCTCACGTAATACCGAGGGCAGCGGACTGGGGCTGGCCATCGCCAAAAGCTTCACGGAACTGCAGAGCGGCAAATTCCGGATCGAACTGGACGGAGATCTGTTCAAGGTGGTATTGACCTGGAAAGTAAAGTCACAGAATGGTCAAAATATGGTTCCCAGAGAGTCTGAGACGGCAGAAAAGAACGAAAACAGTGACTGTTTATCATAAAATCTGTTGCATGATAATAATAAAATAAATCAATGTTTTAATACTAAAACATCCACATTTACGTAGAAATATGTTAAATGTGGATGTTTTCAATTACAAATGAGTGTGCTACAATAATGAAAACTTCAAAGAGAAGTATTACGGATCTGAAGTGTGGAACAGCTGTGCAGAACGCACAAGCTGTATGAAGAGAAAAAGGAGCAGTAAACAATGGGAATGACAATGACACAGAAGATACTTGCCCGTGCAGCGGGTCTTGAGCAGGTACAGGCAGGACAGCTGATCGAGGCACAGTTGGATCTGGTGCTGGGCAACGATATCACCAGTCCGGTGGCAATCAAGGAAATGGATAAAATGAAGGTGCAGGGGGTGTTTGATAAGGATAAGATCGCACTGGTACCGGATCATTTTGTTCCCAATAAGGATATTAAGTCTGCGCAGCACTGCAAATGTGTCCGTGAGTTTGCAAGACGCAATGAGATCACCAATTATTTCGAAGTGGGAGAGATGGGAATCGAGCACGCGCTGCTTCCGGAGAAAGGACTTACGGTGGCGGGAGATGTCATCATCGGAGCGGATTCACATACCTGTACCTACGGTGCTTTGGGAGCATTTTCCACCGGTGTGGGAAGCACGGATATGGCAGCCGGTATGGCTACCGGTAAGGCATGGTTCAAAGTACCTGCAGCAATCAAATTCAATCTGATCGGCAAACCCGCAGAATGGGTCAGTGGTAAGGATGTGATCTTACATATCATCGGCATGATCGGTGTGGACGGTGCACTGTACAAGTCTATGGAATTTGTAGGGGACGGTATCGCCAATCTGTCCATGGATGACCGTTTCACCATTGCCAATATGGCCATTGAGGCCGGTGGCAAGAATGGTATTTTCCCTGTGGATGAGAAAGCTATTGCTTATATGGAAGAACACTCCAAGCGTCCCTATAAAGTATTCGAAGCAGACCCGGATGCACAGTATGATGCGGAGTATACCATTGACTTAAGCACTTTACGGCCTACCGTGGCCTTCCCTCATCTGCCGGAGAATACACATACCATCGATGAGATCCACGAGATGGACGCCATTGCCATCGACCAGGTAGTCATCGGTTCCTGCACCAACGGACGTATTGACGATCTGCGCACCGCAGCAAAGGTACTCAAGGGCAGACATGTGGCGAAAGGCATGCGCTGCATCGTAATTCCTGCCACCCAGTCCATCTATATGCAGGCCATGGAAGAGGGACTTCTGAAGACCTTTATTGAAGCGGGAGCAGTCGTAAGCACTCCTACCTGTGGACCCTGCCTTGGTGGATACATGGGTATCCTGGCAGAAGGCGAGAGATGTGTCTCCACGACCAATCGTAACTTTGTCGGACGTATGGGACATGTAAAATCCGAGATCTATCTGGCAAGTCCCGCAGTAGCGGCAGCCAGCGCCATCACCGGCAAGATATCCTGTCCCTGCGAACTGGAGTAAGCTGCAGGAAAAAGCAAGATGCGGGCAGGCAAGTAAGGGATTGTGGAATCCTGTGGCTGCCTGCATGGAAAAGTAAGAGATATATTGGAACAGGAAAAATATTTGAAACATTTGTAATAGAAAGGTAACGGAAAATGAACAACGCAAAAGGAATAGTTTTCAAATTCGGAGATAACGTGGATACTGACGTTATTATTCCCGCAAGATATCTGAATTCCTCCGATCCTGCAGAACTGGCCACTCACTGCATGGAGGATATTGACAAGGACTTTATTAAAAATGTAAAAAAAGGGTGACATCATCGTAGCGGAGAAAAACTTCGGCTGCGGCTCATCCAGAGAGCATGCCCCCATCGCCATCAAGGCTGCAGGTGTCAGCTGTGTCATCGCAGAGACCTTCGCCAGAATCTTTTACCGCAATGCCATTAACATCGGACTGCCCATCATTGAGTGTCCCGAGGCATCCAGGAAGATTCAAAACGGCGATGAAGTCGAGATAGATTTCAATACCGGAGTGATCCAAGATCTTACCACAGGCGAAAGCTTCCAGGGACAGGCGTTCCCCGAGTTCATGCAGAAGATTATCGCCGCAGAGGGACTGATCAACTACATCAACAGTCAGGAATAAATTGAGTGCATGGCTCGTAACGTAGGGTTGCCATAACCCACACGAACGCACGCAGCAGATGGAACATCCTTCCGGGGTGTCAGGTCTCCCGGAGGGAATTTCCTGACGAAAAGTGACATAGCGGTCCGAAAATATCACCATCGTCCGACAAACATTCCCGGAAGGACATTCCATCCGCTGCAGGGGTTCTACATTTTCTCATAAAATCTGTACGTCATAGGCATTTGGGCCTACAGCCATTTCTATTGTTTTGGTGCAAATCGCATCAAAATAGCAAAATCAGTACAAAAAATTTTCTAAATCAAACATTTTTGTACTGATTTTATTATTTTTCCCATTTTAGCGAAAATAAGCTCTTATAAAAGGCCAAAATCTCCTGTTTTTGTATTTTTTATGCAAAAAAAGGCGTTTTTAATACAAACTTTATTGTACCACTGCCTTATCCACATCAATCACTGCGTAGAAATCCGGGTGGTTCATCTGGATCCGTTTCGTGACGGAGTCAACCACATCCTGATCGGAAACGGATAATCATAGGGGACTACGATGTCAAAAATGAGGTTCGTGTGGGTCAGTCCCTTGACGATGCGGAAATCATGCATGCTGAGTTTTGGATCGATCTGATCCAGATAAGCTTTTACCTCTGCTTTCAGGGACAGTGTTTCGGGGTCATTGGTGCTGACGGGATCCATGTGGATCACAGCGTTACAGTTTAATTTGCTGCGCAGTTCATGCTCTATGGTATCGATCGTATCGTGCAGGGTCAGAATATTACCGTCGGCAGGAACCTCCGCATGCAGAGAGATCAGAGTCCTTCCGGGGCCGTAATTATGCACGATCAGATCGTGAATCCCGGTGACATCATCATAAGAGAGAACGATGTCGTTAATCTGCTGTACCAGTTCAGGCTCGGGGGGCTGCCCAAGCAGGGGACTGATCGTGTCTTTGGCTGCGACAAATCCGGAGTACAGGATGAACATACCCACCAGCACACCACAGTAACCGTCGATAATGATGCCCGAGGCGGCGGAGACGATAGTGCCGATGAGAACCACGGTGGTTGCTATCATATCGCTCAAACTGTCAATGGCGGTAGCCTTCATTGCCACAGAACCGATCCGGGAACCGATGCTACGGTTATACAGAGCCATATAGCACTTTACCAGGATCGAAAATACCAGGATGCCGATAATGACAGGGGAGTAGTCAGGAACTTCCGGATGGAAAATCTTACTTACAGAGCTTTTTACCAGTTCGAAGCCCATGAGCACGATTAAAATAGAGACTAACAGCCCGGAGATATATTCGATCCGTCCGTGTCCGAAGGGATGGTCAGAGTCCGGCTTCTGTCCCGCCATTTTGAAGCCTGCCAGCGTAATGATGGAGGATGCTGCATCCGACAGGTTGTTGAATGCATCCGCCGTGATGGCGATGGAATGACTGAAAAAGCCTGCCAGAGCCTTGGTAGTGAACAGGATCAGGTTGAAAAAAATCCCGACGATACCGCAGAGCATTCCATATGCCTGGCGAACGCCGGAATCCGTGACGTTTTCATGATCCCTGATAAATAATTTTGCCAATAATGTAACCATAAGATAACCCCTTTTCCCAAATGAGAGTTTAAGGGATATTTTAGCGCATATGCAGGAAAAATACAAGTAAATCCGGATGATTTGCAGAAAAATGATTTGCAGAAAAACGCCCAAAGATGCAGATCAAGAAATCTGCGGTTGCTATTGCGCATCCGTCGTTTTCAGTGTATAATCTCGGTGGACGTAATGTAAGCTTTCAGAACGGATCCGGGACGCAGACCATTTTCCGGAGCCGTACTGGTAATTTATAATAATCAAAAGTAAAAATGGAGGAACGATCGATGAGAAAGAAACCGGTTGTATTAATGGTCCTGGATGGTTATGGATTGAATGATAAGGTAGAGGGCAACGCTGTAGCACAGGCCAATACCCCTGTGATGGATTCCCTGATGAAGGAGTATCCTTTTGTACATGGTAATGCCAGCGGTATGGCAGTAGGTCTTCCCGAAGGTCAGATGGGTAACTCTGAGGTAGGTCATATGAATATGGGTGCCGGCCGTATCGTATATCAGGAGCTGACCCGTATCACCAAGGAGATCCAGGACGGCGACTTTTTTAAGAATGAAGCTCTGTTAAAAGCCATTGATAATTGTAAGAAGAACAACAGTGCCCTGCATCTGATGGGTCTGTTATCCGACGGTGGCGTACACAGCCACATTACCCATCTGTACGGCCTGCTGGAGCTGGCGAAGCAGCAGGGCCTGGAAAAAGTATATGTTCACTGCTTCTTAGATGGACGTGATACCCCTCCCGCCAGCGGTAAGAGCTATGCAGAGCAGTTAAATGAAGAAATGAAGAAAATCGGTGTAGGTAAGATCGCTTCTGTAATGGGCCGTTATTATGCTATGGATCGTGATAACAATTATGACCGTGTACAGCTGGCTTACGACGCCATGACCGAGGGCAAAGGTCTGACCGCTGCCTGCGGTATCTGTGGTATCCAGGAGTCTTACGACAGAGAAGAGACCGATGAGTTTGTAAAACCTACTGTTGTTGTAGAAGATGGCAAGGCAGTCGGACTGGTGCAGGACAAGGATTCCGTAATTTTCTTCAACTTCCGTCCCGACCGTGCAAGAGAGATCACCAGAGCCTTCTGTGATGATGACTTCAAGGGATTTGACCGTGTGAGAAAGGATATTACTTTTGTATGCTTCTCCGATTACGATCCTACCATTCCTAATAAAGAAGTGGCATTCCACAAGATCGCCATTACCAATACCTTCGGTGAGTGGCTGGCAGCCCATGACATGAAGCAGGCACGTATCGCCGAGACTGAGAAGTATGCACATGTAACCTTCTTCTTCAACGGCGGCGTAGAGCAGCCCAACGAGGGAGAGGATCGTATCCTGGTAAATTCTCCCAAGGATGTGGCGACCTATGATCTGAAGCCGGAGATGAGTGCTCCTCAGGTTTGCGAGAAACTGCTTGATGCGATCCGCTCTGAAAAATACGATGTGATCGTGATCAACTTCGCGAACCCCGATATGGTAGGTCATACCGGTGTGATCTCCGCAGCCATCAAGGCTATTGAGACCGTAGATGAGTGCGTAGGCAAGGCAGTACAGGCAGTGAAGGATGTAGACGGCGTTCTGTTCATCTGTGCAGACCACGGTAATGCAGAGCAGATGATCGATTACACCACCGGTCAGCCTCATACCGCACATACCACCAATCCGGTTCCGTTCATCCTGGTAAACTACGATCCTGCTTATACGCTGAAAGAGGGCGGATGCCTGGCAGATATCGTACCTACCCTGATCAACGTGATGGGTATGGAGCAGCCAGCAGAAATGACAGGAAAGTCTCTGTTAATTAAAAAGTAATCACCGGAATATTTTCGGTAAGATCGCAGAAACCATAAAAGCAGATGAAGATTCCTCAGGCACTTTGCACGGTGCCTGAGGATTTTGTAACTGATTTTTACATGATATCTTCTTATTAGCAGGAGGAAGAATTATATTATATGGAACAGAAGAAAAATCTGGTAACTCTGGGCAGCACCGGAATCACCGTAGAGAAGAACTCCTTCGGAGCGCTGCCCATCCAGCGGATCTCCAAGGAAGCAGCCATTGGACTGCTTCGCAAAGCCTATGCGGCAGGCGTGAACTTTTATGACACTGCCAGATACTATACCGACAGTGAAGAGAAAGTGGGCGCTGCCTTTGAGGGTATGCGGGACAAAATATATATCGCTACCAAGACAGGAGCCACCACAACAGAAGGCTTCTGGAAGGAGTTGCATACTTCCCTGGAAAAATTAAAAACAGACTATATCGACATTTATCAGTTCCATAACCCGGCATTCTGCCCGAAGCCGGGAGATGGCACAGGATTGTATGAGGCTATGCTGGAAGCAAAGGACAAAGGCATGATCCGCCATATCGGCATCACGAACCATCGCCTGAATGTTGCGCATGAAGCCATCGAAAGCGGACTGTATGAGACTCTGCAGTTTCCCTTCTGCTATCTGGCAACGGACAAGGATCTGGAGCTGGTACAGGATTGTAAAAAAGCAGGCATGGGATTTATCGCCATGAAAGCACTGTCCGGCGGACTGATCAATAATTCAGCAGCGGCATATGCATATCTGGCACAGTTTGATAATGTACTTCCGATCTGGGGAGTGCAGCGGGAGAGCGAACTGGATGAATTTCTGTCCTATATAGATAATCCGCCTGCATTGACACCCGCATTGCAGGCGGTGATCGATCATGACAGAGAAGAACTGCAGGGAGAATTCTGCAGAGGCTGCGGCTACTGCATGCCATGCCCCGCGGGAATCGAGATCAACAACTGTGCCCGCATGAGTCTGATGATCCGCAGAGCACCTTCCGCCGCACAGCTGACAGACGAGATGCAGGCGAAGATGCGTAAGATTGAAGAGTGCCTGCATTGTGGCAGATGTAAATCCAAGTGTCCCTATGGACTGGATACTCCGGCACTGCTTGAGAAAAATTATAAGGATTACTGTGAGATCCTTGCCGGAAAAGCGTATTAACGCATAGCAGATCTGAATAATAACCTTCTTATGGGACATACTTACCTAAGAAAAAGTAAGTTAAGGATGCCTGTAAGGAGGTTTTTTATGGAAAAATATCTGGAGATCGTCGAAGTACATGGAAGGGAGATCCTGGATTCGAGAGGAAATCCCACGGTGGCAGCGATTGTTACTGTGAAGGACAAAGAGACCGGCAGATGCACAAAAGGTATTGCGGCAGTGCCTTCCGGAGCCAGCACCGGACAGTTCGAAGCCGTGGAACTCAGGGACGGTGAGATCAGATATTTCGGTCTGGGTGTGCAGCATGCCGTGAAAAACGTGGATGAAAAGATTGCAAGTGTTTTGGTGGGAGAGAATGCATTGGAGCAGATCCGTATCGACCGGATCCTGCGGGAGACGGATGGCACAGATAATAAAAGTAATTTAGGCGCTAATGCCATGCTGGCAGTGTCCATGGCGGTGGCAAGAGCAGCTGCGGAGGCACTGGGCCTTCCGTTGTACCGTTACTTTGGAGGAATCTCTCCGAGACTTCTGCCGGTACCCATGATGAATATCTTAAACGGCGGAAAGCATGCGGCGAACACCGTGGATTTCCAGGAGTTCATGATCATGCCCGTACAGGCGGAAAACTTTGCGGAAGGGTTACGGATCTGTGCGGAAATTTATCATAATCTGAAAAAACTGCTGGAGGAGAAAGGCTTGTCTACCGGAGTCGGGGACGAGGGTGGTTTCGCACCGGACCTGCCGGATGCGGAGAGCGTGCTGGATTTCCTCGTGGAGGCGATCAATGCTTCCGGATATGTGCCGGGGCAGGATATCAAGATCGCCATGGATGCCGCCAGCAGTGAACTATATAATGAAAAAACGGGAATGTACCATTTCCCGGGAGAGAGTAAGCTGAAGGGAGAGGAAGTCCTGCGGGATACCGGAGAAATGATCTCGTATTATGAACGGCTTGTGGAGAACTATCCCATTATCTCTATTGAGGACGGACTGGATGAAAATGACTGGGACGGTTGGCAGGAGCTGACGAAACGGCTGGGAGAGAAAATCCAGTTAGTGGGAGATGACTTGTTTGTCACAAATACAAAACGGCTGGATGCCGGGATCAAACTTCATTGTGGTAATGCCATTTTAGTAAAGGTCAATCAGATCGGAACGCTGTCTGAAGCCTTCGAAGCGGTGGAGATGGCACACAAGAACGGCTATAAGGCAGTGATTTCCCACAGATCCGGCGAGACGGAGGATACCACCATAGCAGATATAGCGGTGGCACTGAATGCCGGACAGATCAAGACCGGAGCACCCTGCCGCAGCGATCGTGTGGCGAAGTACAACCGGCTGCTTGCCATTGAAGAGGAGTTAAAGGATGCCGCGGCATATATGGAGCCGTTTTGCAAAATCTGAGTGACTGCGCAACAAAATGAAAACTACAAAAAATAAAAAATGTATAAAAAAGAAGAATTTTCTGCACCGGAAATTCTTCTTTTTTTTGAGGAAAACTATAGAGACATACATGGGAGAAAGAAAAAGAACAAAAATATAATGTGTAAATATACATCATATACTGGAAAATATACACTATATACAGGAATTGAAAAACAGAGACTATTTTTAATGAAAAACTTTTTCATAAATATACAGACAAATGTGCGTAGCACACGAACACGGTGGAGATAAATCAGGAATAAGAAAAACACGGAAACTGGCAGATGCTTCATATGTAATTCAGTTGACAGCCTTGAAAAAGTGTTGTAATATAACAAAAGTCGTTGTCGGAAAAGTAAAGTACATTTTACGTACGTGTATACTTGCATACAAATACGAAAAGTGTATTTTATGAATGTCCGTAGGCAAAAGAAAAGCAAGGAGTTGAAGAGATGCTTAAATATATTGCAAAACGTATCGGTCTGGCGCTGATCACGATTTTTACAGTAGCAACACTCACCTTTTTCCTGATGAACATGGTCCCCGGTGGTCCGTTCCTCTCGGAGAAAGCAGTAAAGCCCTGCTGCACAGGCAGCCCTGGAGGCAAAATATGGACTGGACAAGCCTTTGTCCCAGCAGTATCTGACGTATATGAAAGATGCTTTGCACGGTGATTTCGGAGAGAGTCTGAAGCAGAGAGGAAGAACCGTTACTTCTATTATAGTATCCAAGTTCCCTGTATCTGCAAGAGTAGGTGGACTTTCCGTTATCGTAGCGCTGTTGGTAGGTATCCCACTGGGATGTCTGGCAGCTACCCATCGTGGCAAGACGCTGGACAGCGTGATCTCCGTGATCTCCACTTGTGGTATTGCGGTACCAAGCTTCGTTATATGTACTCTGCTTCTGTATTTCCTGGGAAGTAAGGTAAAGATACTGCCCACTTACGGAATCGGCACCTGGAAGCATTATGTGATGCCCGTGATCGCACTGGCATTGTACCCCACTGCTTATATTATGAGACTGATGCGTTCTTCCATGCTGGATGTTCTGGGACAGGATTATATGAGAACCGCTACGGCGAAGGGAGTAAAACCTTTCTTCCGTCTGTTCAAGCATGCACTGAGAAATGCACTGCTCCCCGTTATCACCTATGTAGGTCCTATGATGGCTTATACTATGACAGGAAGCTTCGTAGTAGAGAAGATTTTCACGATCCCCGGTCTGGGCAATGAATTTGTCAGCTCGATCATTAACCGTGACTACACCATGATCATGGGTACCACCATTTTCCTCGCAACACTGATGGTTGTCATGAATGTGCTGGTGGATATCGTATATAAGCTCGTCGACCCCAGGATCAAGTTGAAGTAAGATTAACAGGAAGGAAGATACCGATGAAAGAACCGAATGCTATGAGCTTTCATGTAAAATATAAACCGGAAGATTTTATGCCGGCGAACGAAGAAGAGAAGCAGAGCCAGGTCATCATGCGTGAGAGCGTGGGCTTCTGGCAGGATGGCTTCCGCAGACTTCGTAAGAATAAGGTTGCAATGGTCAGCCTCTTCGTTATTATTGTAGTTATGATCTTTTCCTTTATCGTGCCGGCATTTTATCCCTATGATTACAAGACACAGATCAAAGGAAGCGAGAATCTGCACCCCATGCAGTATTCCGAGAAAGAGATAGAGCGTATGGATGCGGGAGAGAAGGTATTCCCCATGTGCTCGGTACCGATAAAATGGGCCGTGATTATGCCATCCGTGTTATGATGGGAAGCCGTATCTCCCTGTTGGTTGGTCTGATCGCTACTGCCATCATTTTCGTGATCGGTTCCCTGATCGGTTCCATCTCTGCCTTCTTCGGTGGATGGGTGGATCTGATCATCATGCGTATTGTGGATATTATCTATACGATACCGGATTTCCTGCTGATCGTGCTGCTGTCCTTTGCGTTAAAGGACCCTCTGGCGAATCTGGCACAGCTTCCCGGATTCGGATGGATGCAGATCGTAGGATCTGAACCTGATCAGTATCTTCATCGTATTCGCATTGCTGTACTGGGTAGGAATGGCACGTATGGTACGAAGCCAGATCCTGACCCCTGAAGGAAAAATGATTATGTCATGGCAGCCAAGGCTCTGGGAGCCAAGGATGGCCGTATCATTAAAAAGCATCTGCTGACTAACTGTATCGGTACGCTGATCGTTACCACCACACTGCAGATCCCTTCCTCTATTTTTACCGAGAGCTATCTGAGCTTCTTAGGTATGGGTGTGGCAGTTCCTCTGCCTTCCCTGGGAAGCCTTGCAAGTGATGCCATTAACGGTATGATCACATTCCCGTACCTGCTGTTTGCACCCTGTCTGCTGATCAGTCTGATCATCTTAAGCTTTAACCTGTTTGGTGACGGACTTCGTGACGCATTTGACCCGAAGCTTAAGAATTAATGGAAGGAGTAGTGAAGATGGATAACAATTATCTGGTAGATATACAGCATGAACGTCTCTCTTTCTTTACTCCTGCCGGAGAAGTAAAGGCACTGAACGATGTCTCCATTCACCTGAAGGAAGGGAAGTACTGGGCATCGTAGGAGAGAGTGGTTCCGGTAAATCCGTAACCGCATACAGTCTGATGGGACTGACCGCTTATCCCGGTAAGCTGATCGGCGGAGAACTTCACTTCAATGGACACGAAGTGGAGAAAATGACCGAAAAAGATTTTTCCAAAATGCGTGGTAAAGAGGTTTCCATTATTTTCCAGGATCCTCTGACCAGCTTAAATCCCGTATATACCATTGGTAATCAGATCATGGAAGTAATCCGTCTGCATACCGATGCGGATAAGAAAAAGGCATATGCAAGAGCAGTGGAGCTTTTGTCTCTGGTAGGTATCAATGAACCGGAGAAACGTATGCAGTATCCCCCAATGAGCTTCGGTGGTATGAGACACGCATGATATGCATGTGAACCGAACTGCGATTTATGAACCAGAAAGCTGAGATGGAGGGAGGAAATACCAATGAGTGATAAGTTACTTCAGGTTGAACATTTGAAGCAATACTTCCCCGCAGGCGGCATGGGTAAAAACCGTAAGTTCGTGAAGGCCGTGGATGATGTCAGCTTTTTTGTGAATAAAGGTGAGACTCTCGGACTGGTAGGAGAGAGCGGCTGTGGTAAGACCACCACCGGACGTTCTATCTTACGATTATATGAGCCCACCGGCGGCAAGATCACATTTGACGGCAAGGTGATCCTGGACGTTGAAAATAAAGTAAAGGTAGATATGCTGCCTTACCGTCAGAAGATGCAGATGGTATTCCAGGATCCTTATGCAAGTCTGGATCCCAGAATGACCGTAGGAGATATCGTAGGGGAAGCCATAGATATTCATAAGCTGGCTGCCAATAAGAAGGAACGTCATGACAGGATCATTTCCATGCTGGAGAAGGTTGGACTGAACTCTGAGCATGCGAACAGATATCCTCATGAATTCTCCGGCGGACAGCGTCAGCGTGTCGGCATTGCGAGAGCACTGGCAGTGAACCCGCAGTTCATCGTCTGCGATGAGCCGATCTCCGCACTGGATGTATCAATCCAGGCACAGGTGGTGAATATGTTCGAGGAGCTGCAGGAGCAGATGGGACTGACCTATCTGTTCATCGCACATGACCTCTCTGTCGTAAAACATATCTCCGACCGTATCGGCGTTATGTACCTGGGCAAAATGGTAGAGCTGGCAGACAGCTACGAGCTGGTAGCACGAAGCCTGCATCCTTATACCAAGAGCCTGATCTCTGCGATCCCCATTGCAGATCCCATCAAGGCAAGAGCAAGCAAACGTATTGTTCTGCAGGGAGATGTACCCAGCCCCTTAAATCCTCCTACCGGATGTCGTTTCCGCACCAGATGTCCTTATGCGGATGAGTGCTGTGCACAGAAGGAACCCGAATGGAGAGAAGTGGAAAAGGGTCACTACGTGGCTTGCCACCATGTGGAGAAGATCAATGCCTGAAATTAGGTATTGACAGCTGAGCAATTTAGCTGTTTAATATAAAGCTATACAAAGCATAGTGCTTTTGTATGAAAAGAAAGAGGAGGATAACTTTATGAAAAAAGAAGTTAGCTATGCTGCTCACCGCAGCAATGCTGGTAGGTTCTCTGGCAGCATGCGGCAGCAGCGACAATGGTTCTTCTGCAACCGGCAGTGCCAGTGCAACTGACAGCACCAAGACCGATGCAGCAGCAACCGAAGTTAGTACCGAAGGCAAACAGCTTACCGTTCAGATCGGTCCCGATCCCGAGACCATTGATCCCGCACTGAACAGTGCAGTAGATGGCGGTAATATGCTGCTTCACTCTTTTGAGTGTCTTCTGACAATTGACCAGGATGGTAAGATCGCTCCCGGACAGGCTGAGACCTGGGAAGTATCTGAAGATGGTCTTACCTGGACCTTCCATCTTCGTGATGGATTAAAGTGGTCTGACGGCAGTGATCTGACCGCAGACGATTTCGTATACAGCTGGAAGCGTGTATGCGATCCCGTAGTAGCAGCTCCTTATGCTGAGACTGTTCTGGGTATGGTTAAGGGCTTTGACGAGGCACAGGCAGGTGATCTGGATGCTCTGGCAGTATCCGCTCCCGATGCTAAGACCTTCGTTGTAGAGCTTTCCAATCCCTGCCCTTACTTCGAGTCTCTGGCAGCATTCGCTACCCTGAGCCCTGTTCAGCAGGCAACCGTAGAGGCTAACGGCGATGCATGGGCTACCGCAGCTGAGACCTATATCTCCAACGGACCTTTCTACATTACCGAGTGGGTACCCGGTTCTCACATTACTATGTCCAAGAACCCTAACTACTGGAATGCAGATGCGATCAAGCTTGGCAGCATCAAATTCGTACTGATGGAGGATTCCAACGCAGCTTATACTGCATACCAGTCCGGTGATGTACTGTTCATCAAGGATGTTCCTACCCAGGAGATCCCCAGCTTACAGGGTAACCCCTGAGTTCCATGTAGAGCCTAACCTGGGAACTTACTATCTGTCCATGAACCTGGAAGATCCTGCATTCGCAGATGTAAATGTTCGTAAGGCTCTGAGCCTGGCAATTGATCGTGATTATGTAGCAAATACCCTGATGCAGGGAACCTACTCTCCCGCATACAACCTCGTAGGTGAGGGCTGGGTAGATACCGACGGCAGCTCCTTCAATGCAAATGCTAACGGTGGTCAGAGCTATATCTCCGAGGATTTCGATGCTAACCTTGAGGAAGCTAAGCAGCTCTTAGCTGATGCCGGCTACCCTAACGGTGAAGGACTTCCTACCATCACCTATACTACCAACGATGCAGGTTACCACAAGGTTGTTGCTGAGTACTTACAGCAGGCATGGGGCGAGCTTGGTATTAACGTAGAAGTAAATATCGTTGAGTGGTCCAGCTTCACTCCGATGAGACGTAACGGTGAGTACATGGTAGCACGTAACGGATGGGTAGGAGACTACAGCGATCCTTCCAATATGTTAGACCTGTTCTGCACCGGCAACGGTAACAACGATGGTAAGTTCTCCAACGCTGACTTCGATGCAGCTATGGAGAAGGCAGCTTCCACCATGGATACCGCTGAGCGCTCCGCAGCTCTTCATCAGGCTGAGGATGTTCTGATGGAGCAGGTAGGATGCATCCCTGTTGCTTACTACAATGACTTCTGGCTGCAGAGCGAGAAGATCACCGGTATCTGGCATTCCGCTTATGGTTTCTGGTACTTCATGTATGGTGACATCGCAGAGTAAGCTGCGGATCTGATCATTCAGAATAAAAAACAAAGGATCCCCGTGAGATCGTAAAGATTTCCGGGGGTTCTTTTTTGTGCCGCCTTTTCGGTGCTGTATTGTAAAATGTTGTTGCAATTGTGTACAATATATGGTAATATAAAATCTGCTTGACATTAGGAGGTGTGAAATGGAAGCATTAAGAGTGGTAATCAACATAATTTTTATATTGGTATGTGTAGCACTGACAGTGTTAGTATTGATGCAGGAAGGTAAATCCGCAGGACTGGGTTCCATCAGCGGCGCTGCTGAGACCTACTGGGGCAGAAATAAAGGACGTTCCATGGAAGGTATGCTGGTGAAGATCACGAAGATCCTTGCAGTATTCTTCATGTTACTTGCAGTCGTACTGAATCTGAACGTATTTTAATCATTACGAAGGATGACACTCTTGTGTGCATGGCATACAAGAGTGTTTTGTTATATGTAACTATTCAGAGCCTCGTAGAGGCGGTTTTGCGAATGGAGTTCTGGATAGTTACTGTTTGAGAGAGGTTACATGATAAACGAAATCAGAGAGAAGAGAAAAAAAGTAATTTGTGATCTGGTGAAGGATGATTTTTACGTTCCGATGAAGGAAAAGGAACTGGCAATGTTTCTTCAGGTCGCAAAAGAAGAACGGGAAGAGTTTCGTGAGATTCTGCGGGAACTTTTAGCGGAAGGAAAGCTTCACCCTGACCGTTAAGGGAAAATATATGAAGTCCAACGGTAAGGTTCTGACGGGAACCTTTATCAGCAATGCCAAAGGCTTTGGATTTGTGGAGGTAGAGGGCAGAGACGAGGATCTGTTCATTCCGGAGGACAAGCAGGGTGGAGCATTCCATAAGGATACCGTGGAAGTGGCACTTCTGCCTGTGAAGACCGGCAAACGGCAGGAAGCGCAGGTCCTTCGTATTATTGCCAGGGGAATGACTCAGGTGGTGGGAGCCTATGAGCAGTCCAAGAGTAATTTCGGCTTTGTCATTCCGGATAACACGAAGATAGCACAGGATATTTTCGTGCCGAAGGAGTGGTCGAAGGGAGCCATGACCGGACATAAGGTCGTGGTAGAGATCACCGGATACGGCACGAATACGAAGAGCCCTGAGGGCAAAGTCGTGGAGATCCTGGGACATATCAACGATCCCGGTGTAGATATCATGTCTATCGTACGTGGCTTTGATCTGCCGGTGGAATTCGGCGAGAAGATCATGAACCAGGTAGAGAGGGTATCCCAGGAGGTATCCGGGGCAGACTGTGCCGGCCGCAGGGATCTGCGGGATGTGACCATGGTGACCATCGACGGAGAGGATGCCAAGGATCTGGATGACGCTGTCAGTGTATCCTTTGACGGGACATATTACCACTTAGGAGTACACATTGCAGACGTGACGAACTACGTGCAGGAGAATTCCGCACTGGACAGAGAAGCATTAAAGCGCGGCACCAGCGTCTATCTGGTAGACCGTGTGATCCCCATGCTGCCCCATGCACTGAGCAACGGTATCTGTTCCCTGAACGAAGGTGTGGACCGTCTGGCATTAAGCTGCCTGATGAAGGTGGATGAAGAGGGCGAGATCGTGGACTATGAGATCTGCGAATCTGTGATCCGGGTCAATAAGCGAATGTCTTATACTGTGGTGAAAAAGCTGCTGGAGGAGCCGGAGTGTGTAGAGAATAACGCCGGTGCGCCGGATGGAACCGCCGGGGAAGGCACAGGAACCGTAACAGACTATTCCCAGTACAGGGAATTGCTCCCCATGTTCCAACAAATGGCTGAGCTCGCGGACAAACTGCGGAAGAAGAGACAGAAGCGGGGATCCATTGATTTCGATTTTCCGGAGTGCAAGATTCTGTTAGATAAGGAAGGACATCCACTGGATATTAAGCCTTACGAGCGGAATATAGCGACTATGCTGATCGAGGATTTCATGCTCGCAGCGAATGAGACAGTGGCACAGCATTTTTACTGGCAGGAGCTGCCCTTCGTCTACCGCGTCCATGATGTACCGGATCCGGAGCGGATCCAGAAGCTGTCTACGTTCATCAGCAATTATGGCTATTACATGAAGGCGCTGGGGCGCAGGAACAGCAAGGTCTCCACGGAGGAGATCCATCCCAAGGAGATCCAGAAGCTGTTACAGAAGATTGAGGGAACTCCCGAAGAGCCTATGATCGCCAGACTGACCCTGCGCAGCATGAAACAGGCAAAATACAGCACGGAGTGTACCGGACATTTTGGACTGGCCTGTCAGTATTACTGTCATTTTACTTCGCCGATCCGCCGTTATCCGGATCTGCAGATCCATCGTATTATCAAGGAACAGCTGCGGGGACGTCTGAAGGAAGAGCGCATAGAGCATTATCGTGAGATTCTGCCGGAGGTGGCGAAGCATTCTTCTGAAATGGAGCGCCGTGCCGATGAGGCGGAGCGGGAGACGGATAAGCTGAAGAAGGTAGAATATATGGAACAGCACATCGGAGAGGAATACGAGGGTGTGATCTCCGGTGTCACCGGTTGGGGACTGTATGTGGAACTGCCCAATACCGTGGAAGGGCTGATCCATATTTCCACGATCCCGGGCGACTATTATCACTACAATGAGGCAGCCTGTGAGATGGTGGGAGAAGCCACCGGACGTTGCTTCAAACTGGGAATGCCGGTAAGGATCGAAGTGGAAGACTGTGACCGTTTTATGCGGACCATTAATTTCCGGCTGGTGGATAAATAAATCTATGAATCAAATGAACTGTTAGTTCATTGACAAATACGGAAAATATAGTAAACTGTAACTATTCAGAGCCGTTAAAAAGAAGCTCCGCAGGTGCGCCTTGTGAATGGGTTTCTGAATAGTTACAAGGTTTTAAGAGGTAGCCATGGCAAAAGGAAAAGAGTCCCAGAAGCTGATCGCAAACAATAAAAAGGCATATCATGATTTTTTCATTGATGAGACCTATGAGTGCGGCATTGCCTTGCACGGCACGGAAGTAAAGTCCATGCGTATGGGCAAGTGCAGTATCAAGGAGGCGTTCGTCCGCATTGAAGACGGAGAAGTATTCGTCTACGGAATGCATGTAAGTCCTTATGAGAAGGGGAATATTTTCAACAAAGATCCTCTTCGTGTGAAAAAACTGCTGCTGCATAAGTACGAGATCAACAAACTGCTGGGCAAGATCAAGGAAAAAGGGTATACATTAGTCCCTTTGCAGGTATACTTTAAAGACGGTAAGGTAAAGGTAGAGATCGGGCTGGCACGTGGTAAGAAGCTCTATGACAAGAGAGAAGCCATTGCCAAAAAGGATCAGCGCAGAGAGGCAGAGAAGGAATTCAAGGTCCGCAATCTGTGATCCACAGGCTCTGATTCTGCAATGCTTTACTGCAAGTGCTTGACAGTGTGTGTGCCATCAAGTATACTTGGTCTGACAATTGAATAAGGGGTAGTAAAGGTTTCGACAGGGGTTTTGCAGCTGGAGAAGCGAGTCGCATGGTAATGCGTTAAATGGCCAAATTAAAATTAAACGCTAACGATAATTTAGCATACGCTGCCTAATGGCAGCAGTCGGCCCTAGGGCACTCACACCTTAGGATCCCGGCTTCAAACATGTGAGAAACGACATATGCAAAGCTTTGCGCATATGGGCGTAACATGAAGCTACTGAAATGCTCAGGGTGTTTATTCCCGGGGCGCGGAGGGAATGTCAAAGAATAAACTACACTCGTAGAAGGACAGGGAATAGGCTTTTGGACACGGGTTCGACTCCCGTCTACTCCACTAAACCGTAACAAGTCGAACACCCTGTATAACATTGTGGTATACAGGAATATGTTCTGCTTGGTTTCACAGAGGGAATGGTAATTGTGAGAACGGTTATTGTAGATAGAATCTACAGGAAAGCAGCGATATTGTAGGTAGGTGATTACACTTCGTACAGTATCGCTATTTTTTGTAGAAGCATCCCCATGCCTGACGGCAGAAGGGGCAAGGATGCTTTGAAATTTTTAGAACAGTACCAATAAAAGAAGAATATATCAAAGGGCAAGCCGCCAGGAAGATGTAGAACAAGCTATTGACATCTTCTTGGCGGCTTTTGCATTTGTCAATGCCGGGAGAGCCCATGAAGGAGGTAACGACAATGAATATAGATGTTGTAGATGTGAGACTGGATGAAAGGAAGCTGCCGTATCTGGTCAGTGAGACGGTGGCAGAATACCGAGGGGGATATGTGGGAGAGCAACGGCTGAAAGTAAATTCCCCTGAGAAGGTTGTAAATGTGCTGAATAATATTTTTCACATGAAAGACTTTTCGGAAGAAAAATTGTATGTGATGTTTTTGTCCGCTAGTCTTCATGTGATAGCCTATGCGGAAATTGGTCATGGAGTAATTGATTCGGCAACCGTAGGAATCCGGGAAATAATGCAAAGAGCGTTTTTGACCAATGCGGCAGGAATCATTCTGGCACATAATCACCCCGGACTTGGAAGTACGGCAAATCCATCAACGCAGGACATTGATGTGACACAGGGGTTGATGCGAGCCTGTGAAATTATGGGGATTCATATGTTTGACCACATTATTGTAGCAGGAAATGATTATTACAGTTTCAGAGAAAAACACGCAGAACTTTACGTGAAGCGTGAGGAAAGCAGGAAAAAAGATGGAGGTAGAGAAGTATGTTAGCAGAAGCAGTAGATATGAAAGAAGCGGTAAAGGAAGAAATGGAAAGGCGATCCCCGAACTGTAGAATACAGCTGGCAGAGGTGAGAAAGAACAACGGACTGTTACTTCACGGTATTTCTATATATGCTCCGGGAAGCACCATGGCACCGACCAGCTATATTGACGGATACATTCAGAATGGCAGTTACATTTGATGAAATCGGTGCAGATGGCATTTCTGTAGATGAAGATGTAGTTTTTGAATGATTTTCATAAAATTAAAAAATCGGCAGGGGCGTTAGAGCTCCTGTCGATTTTACTTTGTCTTATCATGTTCGATAATGTCAGAAACAGGACAATCGAGGATGTAGCAGAGCACATCGAGTGTCTTTGTAGTGATGGCTTCTCCCTTTTTCATGCGGTGGATGGTATTGGCGGAAACACCGTGCTTAAAAATCAATTCATATTCTGTCACATTTTTGCGAAGTAGGGTGTCAAAAAAAGGTTTGTATGATATCATGTTGTTAGATTGAACCTCCTATCAAATATTATAAAAAGAGTATCATACTTAATTTCTTGACTATACCTAATATATTGACTATAATGTAAGAACGATAGAGAAGGATCACATGAAAACAAAAGTTAATCGCTCGAAATAAATTCTCTCAACGAAAGTGAGGAAAACCAACTATGAAACACAGAACACACAAGCTCGCTGCGAAAGCCGTAGCAGCAATCCTTTGCGCAGCACTGATGCTGACCGCATGTGGCAGCAAGGAAACAACCAGTAACGAAACTGCCAGCACAGAGACCACCTCTGCAACAGCTACAGAAGCCACTTCTGTAGAATCCACTGAAATGACAACCACAGAAGCAGCCGTAGAGCCGACCGAAGCTCCTACCGAGACCCCTGCAGAATCTCCTGCACCCGCTGTAGAATCCACAGCAGCACCCGTAGAATCTACTGCTGTAAGCACAGGGTATACTTATTCGGAACTTAGCCAGACCATGTATGCAAAGTCCGCAGTAAATATCAGAGACCTGCCCAGCACGGATGGTAAGAAGATTGGCAGCCTGAAAGCCAGCCAGGAAATCACCGTTACGGGTAAATGCGACCAAACTGGATGGTATCGCTTTGACGGGAATAACACCACTGGTTATGTAAGTGACAAGTACATCGTATCCGAAAAGCCTGCTGGTAATAACACAGCTGCCACGCAGCAGAATACCGCAACACCTGCGCCTGCGCAGACAACCACAACAGGGAGTTCAGAACCTTACTTCGACCGTGCTATGGCAGAACAGGTATTTGCACTGGTCAATAACGACCGTGTAGCAAATGGTCTCAATGCACTTGCATGGAATGAAGATATGTACAACATCGCTGTACAGCGGTGCTACGAAGGTGTCGAAGGCGACATTCATGGTATGATGCGTAGTGGAACCAGCGAGAACAGAGTAGAAGGACCCTTAGATGACTCTGGCGCACAGGGAATCTACCAGTCATGGCATGACAGCCCCGCTCACCATAACAACTACCTGAACGCAACCTACACATCAGGTGCTGTGGCAATCTATGCAATTCCAATACCTGGTGGCTGGGCATTGCCCGATATCGTATCCTACGAAGTATTCACCTGGGATAACACCGCAGCAAACAGCTCTGTAACCATCAACACTCCTGTACAGGAAAACACCGAAGCAGCAGCCCCTAAGACTGCCGATGAGGACACCAGCGCTTCCAGCTCTAACGTAGGCTGGTCGTTGACCCCGCCCACGCAGGAAGACGGCTTGAAGAAGTGGCAGGAGCAGAACCCTGATGCGGAAGTGTCGTTCGGAAATTAAATAGCAAGTACCAAGGCGGACGCTGATGCGTCCGCTTTTCCTATTTTACGGAAGGTCTGCTGTACAGACCGGGCGCAATACGAAAAAGAAAGGCTGTCGCTTGACAGAATGGTAAAGAAATTATGGATCGAGATATGGACTTATGGAATGCTCTACAGAAGCACATGGGGCATAATGTGAAAATCACGTTCGAGGGTGCGGAAGATAACCCCGAAAATATCTTACTGCAATGTGAAGACTGCCATTTCGATATTTTGAGTGCTGACATTGAGACCGTGTGTGCAAGGGAGGATTGTTGACAGAGGAATAAGGAAAAGCATACCGCAAAGAATAATAGCATACTCCATTGACTGCATAACAAAATTTGTGTATAATTTTACTATCACAGAAGGAGGTGCTTTTATGCCGACCATTAAATCAAGTGCTGACTTGCGGAACAATTATAATGAAATATCGACCTACTGTCATAACTACCCGGAACCTGTTTTTATTACGAAGAATGGAAAAGGTGACCTTGCTGTAATGAGCATTGAGGCATACGAGGAATTAACCAGCCGCTTTGAACTATATAGCCAGATTAAGGAAGGAATGGACGATATTGCCGCTGGCAATACCAGACCGTTTCAAGAAGCCATGGCTGATATTCGGAGCCGCCGCAGAAGATGAATTATCAGGTACACATCACCAAAACTGCGGAGCATGACATTGCGAAAGCAGCAGATTACATCGAATTTGTCTTGAAGAATCCACAGGCAGCAGACCATCTGCTGGATGTTGCAACGGAAAAAATCGGTGAACTGACCCAGATGCCGGAGAAACTACAGCTGGTGGATGACCCCGTTTTGGCTGTGTGGGGAATCCGATTTATTAGGGTAAACAATTATCTTGCGTTTTATACCATAGATGAAGACAAGAAGGTGGTAATCATTGTACGTTTTCTTTATCAAAAAAGCAACTGGAACACCATTCTTCGACAAGGATTTTCACTCATTTAAGGAACCTGCTTTTGCAGGTTCTTTTTTGCAGTCCGCCGGACTGCCGACAGGGTGATTGGAAGGAGTGTGGCAAATATGAGGAAGAGAATGCTTTCAGGTATCAGAGACTTATGGATTGTTCTGTTCTGCTTGATGGAGAGAACGTTATTACAGATTCTTCTTGCAGTACCCGTTCCGGTCAGAATGGTTCTTGTGGGAGTACTGGTAGCAAAGTATGTGGGATGTCTGTTTTGCACAAGCCTTAGCATGACAATCCTTACCGTTGTGATGACGGCCTTTGTGGCGACAAATATCAAGAAGTGGAACGCAGAATTTCAGATCATATATGTGACGGCAAGACTCAGAAAGCGTTCACGAAAAAAAGTATATAATTTTATTTAGAATAAAGAATCTACGGGCAGCCGAAAGGCCGCCCATTTTTTTAGGCAGATAATGTACCACCTTTGGGTGCAGAATGAGCCACGGATTGTACCAGGTCTGGGTTGAAATTTTCCGGGGCAGAGAATGTACCACTTTTGGGTTTATTTTGGTACATTTCCTGTACCGGAAGTGGAACAGAAAAACAGATACCCAAAAATGGAACAATGATGTACCGAAACAGTCCCAGACTTGTTACAATGATTGTACCAAAAAGGAAAGGACAGGCTATTTCTACATTTGTGTACCAATATGCGCCCAAGATTGACCCAAATCTGGGCGGAAACCGGTACAGAGAATGGTTCACTTTTGAAAGAAAAAGGCATGACAAGCTGCGCAGAACCTTACGGTGCAATCTAAGGTCTGCGTAAAGAACTTTCTTGTAAACATTGTTTACAAATTTTGCAAATAACGTCCCGTTTACACGTCGTCACAGACCCTTACGGCTTGTAAACAAGTTCACTTAAAAAATGCCCGTTTTACGGGCGTTCTGGCACTCTCGTTTACAGTTGTAAACAATGTTTACAGAAAAGTGCCAATATTCTGACGGCTCGTTTACAGGCTCAAACCCGCATAGTTACGGGGGTTCGCAGAAATCTCATTGCTTTCTCCGCTAAAGGCTCCGGAAAGCAAAAGGGCATAAGTAGAGCTTGTCACATCTGCGATGTAAAAGAATGAAAAATGCTTTTGAAAAGAGACCTAAAAAATAAGAGAAGCTGCACCTTACGGCAGACTTATTTTCACAAAATCATTTTCCAAAAGATAAGCAGAGAAGAAAGGCTCGAAAAAACAGTTGTACCAACGAGTGGTTGTAGGACGTAGGGTAAAGTTTTTTGTAGGAAAAGTTAATAAAGAAAAAGGAAAGAAAGCACCGGGATCCTGTGTTAGGATTGAAGTTGACGAGACAAAATCCAAGGAGGGTGCTTTCATGATTACCAGTATACAACACTTTTGCGAGAATGGGGTAAAAAGATTAACAAATGTTTTCAAAACTTATACAGATGACCTGACAAAGATTGCAGAAATGGTCTATGGTGTGACGGATGAGGTGACCAGACTTGGATGCAGCATGATAGCGGAAGAATGGGAATCCTATGATGAATTGCTGCGGGAAAGAAAGGATCTGCGCCAGGGCTGGTACATTGTCAGAAGAGATGAAACTTCCCTGCTGACCAGTCTTGGAGAAGTGGTATATCACAAAACTCTGTTCAAAAATGTTGCTACCGGTGAATCCTGTTACCTTCTGGATCAGCTGATGGGGCTGGGGCATCATGCCAGGATAACCGAAGATGCAGAAGCGAGAATTCTACTGGAAGCATCCGAGAGCAGCTATCGAAAAGGCGGTGCCAGTGCCAGCATAAACGGTGAATCCATAAGCAAAGAAGCTGTAATGAACAAGTTGCACAGGCTGGAGTTCCCTGCCCTGAAGACTGTGGAAAAGAAAGAACTGAGAACACTTTACATAGATGCGGATGAAGACCATGTGGCCCTTCAGTATCTGGAGAAGAAAGGGGATATCAGGAATCCCCGCATAAATACCGTAATGCCCTGGATCATATACGTTTATGAAGGTGTAGAAGGTGATGAGGAAGGACGTCCCCACTTGATAAATCCGAAGTATTTCGGAGGTGTTTATGATGGGCAGGAAGCAGGCGGTAGACTATGGACAGAAGTATTGGAGTATCTGGATGAAGCTTATGATCTGGATGCTGTTGAGAGGATTTATATCAACGGGGACGGAGCAGCATGGATACGCACAGGAGAAAAGATCATTCCGAAGTCCAAGTATGCCCTTGATAAATATCATATGCATAAATACATCATAGCGGCAACATCCCACCTGGAAGACTCAGCGGAGGATGCCAGGGGTGAAAATACAGAGCCATTCACAGAAAGAAAAAGTGGATGGCAGAGGGAGCCTTTGACCGGATCATAGGAATCACAGACAAAGAAACAAAGCGAAAGGCAGTGGAACAGGCGAAGGCATACATACTGGGGAACTGGTCTGGAATCATGATTGCCATGAAATCCGGGGACAGCAATGTAAGATGTTCCGCAGAAGGGCATGTGAGCCATGTGTACGCAGACAGGATGAGTTCAAGACCATTGGGATGGTGCAGAACCGGGGCAGATAAGATGTCCCGGTTAAGAATCTACCGTCAAAATCAGGGAAATATGCTGGAACTGGTAAGATATCAGAAAAAAGAAATGAAACAGGTATCGGGTGCAGAGGAGATCATCTATTCCGCCACAGAAATGATAAGAATGGAAAAAGCCAACAAACGAAAACTGGGAGTACTGGCAGATCTGCCAGTGTATGACATTCCCTATCCGCAGATCAAAAAGATAGCGGCGCTGAAAAATCACATTTGGGGTTTGTAAAAAGGGACAAAAGGTTATAATGATGGAGAAAACTTTGATTCTGAAACATATCTCAAGGATGCTCTGTCTATTAATTTCCTACAGTAAATTTACCCGAACGTTGTAGGAAGAAGATTTGACATCCTGTGTCGGAACATTCATAATAAAATACAGGATAAAAAGTAAGGGAAAGCGAAAGGAGAAAGCAGCATGGAATTTGAAAAGTTTGAGGAAGTATATCAGGTACTGGAAGCGCAGAAGGAAAAGGACGAGACTGCCGCAGAACTGTATGCAGATGTAAAGGAGTTTGCCTACAAGTATGCAACGATGCGGTATCGGTTCAGTGAAATGAGCAGAGAAGAGAAAGCCGAGAACGACAGCTACCGCACCAGCCAGCACAACCGGTTCATGGACAGCGTCCGTATCTATTTCCGTTATCTACAGAACAACGGGGTGAATGTGCCGGACATCAGCAAGCTGGAAGCGGATCGAAAGATTTTCGGTAATTTTGCCTGCTACTATATTTTCCGCATTGAGTGTGAACAGGCATAGAGAAAAAGCCTGTTCCCCAAAACCCGCCCATCCTCTTGACAAAACCGAAAAAGTGTGCTAATTTCTGAGTAGGTTGAGACATCAAGTTACTTGTGTCTCTTTTTTGCCTGATAATTCAGGAAAAGAAGAGATCAGGTTCAGATGTATGTTTCAACTTTGGGAAAGTGCAAAAGAAATTTAAACATACATCTGGGTTTGTTTTAGAAACAAGTCGGATGTATGTTTTTTATGAAATCAGACGGCGGCGTGGACTATCAGAAAAAACGGATGCAAAGGAGAAAAACGGATGAGCGGCAACACGCAAAAAGAAGGAATCTACAGAACAGCGATGCGGATTTGCAGAATGTGGGGAGTGGCAGAAACTTTGGATAGCGGGATACCGCCTTATGAAACTCCAATAGCTACACAGTCTGCGGAGAATGAAAAGCTGGTTCTGCAATGGGCAGAGGAATATGTACAGCTACGTGAGAATGGCGAAGAACTCTGGAGATTCTTTGAAAAGAAGATAAAGAATCTACGCAAGCCAGAGCAGAACTAGCAGCATTATCATTTCTACAGGGAAATTATCATTTTCTTATCCTATATCTTCTATTAAATAGGATTCCCTGCCTTGCATTGCTGCCCGTAGGGTCGCATCTTCCGAAAGCATAGTAAAACCTGCTTTGCACCGCTGTAAGCGGCTTTTGGGTTTGACAATGCATATGTATATAATGACCGTTTGGTTATTACATGGTGGTATTGCGATGACAGAACAACCATTGAACTGGATACGCTAACGGAGATCACAGAACTCCAGGACAAAAAGTCTAACAGAAAGTGTTCGACATTGACACAGATAACTCCATAGAAAAAGTGCCGTAAATATGGCACTTTTTATTTTTCGTGTGTGCGCCTAGCGGCGCACGTTTCTAACGGGTTAAAGTCCCGAATCCGCCCGGTAGTGGGAAGGATATAGCCGAAGGCAAGGGTGTCCATCGTGAGGTGGAATCTGAAGGAAGCTGGATGTGAGGAAAATACTAACTCATGGGCAAATCTCTGGTCTGACGGACAGAAATCTTATATGAGGTTATGCATGAGGGTAAGGTTGCACACCAAATCGAAGCCCAATAACTACACGGAATCATGCATGATAAATGAGGCAGATGGATGGAGAGGAAGAAACGTGTGGTACCTAGGGAGGTCTGTGCGGTACGCTTTTGAAAGAGGTAACCATTGCATAAAGCAATGCTGAACGCACAGAAGTCAGCAGAGGTCATAGTAGCCAAACGGAACAAGATCCGTTCGAGGTGAAGGACCGAATCAATAGGAGTCTTAAGTATGACCCGGAAAGGAGGAATGGGCAGATGGATGCAGAAAACAAGGAAAGCTGCTTGCAGAGAGACAGCGCGGAACGTAAAGGGTATGTAAGAGCGCATCGCTCATTCAACCGGATATGGAAAGAAAGAGACAGTGCAGAGCCGGACATTTTAGGTAAGATACTGAGTAAGGACAATCTGAACAGAGCTTACAAAAGAGTGAAGGCAAACAAGGGAGCGCCGGGAGTAGATGGAATGACTATCGAAGAGGCGTTTCCGTGGTTGAAGGAACATAGCCATGAACTGACAGAGAGGATACGGAAAGGGCACTATACCCCGTCCCCGGTCAGAAGAGTGGAAATCCCGAAGCCGGACGGCGGAGTACGAAAGCTTGGTATTCCCACCGTCACAGACCGCATTATCCAGCAGGCGATATCACAACAGCTGATACCGATTTATGAGCCGAAGTTCGCAGAAGGAAGTTTCGGATACCGACCGGAACGGAGTGCAAAAGATGCAGTTCAGAGGATAAAGGAGTATGCAGAACAGGGATATACAAGGGCGGTCGTCCTTGACCTGTCCAAGTATTTCGATACGCTGAACCATGAATTCCTTGTAAATATCCTGCGCAGAGATGTAAAGGATGAAAGAGTGATTCAGATGATAAAGAGGTATCTGAAAAGCGGAGTGATGGAAAACGGTGTAGTGGTCAAGACGGAAGAAGGTTCGCCGCAGGGAGGAAATCTCTCCCCGCTGTTAGCCAATGTCTATCTTAATGAGTTTGACCAGGAATTCAACAAAAGAGGGGTACCGTGCATCCGCTATGCAGATGATATCGTACTGCTAGCGAAGAGTGAACGGGCATCTGAGAGGTTGTTGGAGAGCAGTACGAAATATCTGGAAGGGACGCTGAAACTGAAGGTGAACCGGGAGAAAAGCCGTACGGTCAGTGTGTTTGCAATACGAAATTTTAAATACCTTGGTTTTTGTTATGGGAAGAACGGAAAAGGAATCTATATCCGTGTGCATGAAAAGTCATGGAAGAAAGCCAAGGAAAACCTGCGCAGGCTCACTTCCCGGAGCAGATGCAGAAGTATAGTGAAAGCCATGAAGCGAGTAGAAATCTATATGAGGGGATGGCTGAACTACTATAGTATAGCAGACATGAAAAGAAACATCGAAGACCTGAATGGATGGCTGTACCGAAGGATACGGATGTGTACCTGGAAGCAGTGGAAACTACCCAGAACGAGAATGAGAAAACTAATCGGACTGGGAGTAGCCAGTCATTATGCGGCAACAATCGCCAATGACCGCAAAGGATACTGGTTTAATGCCGGGAACAAAGCGGTAAACTGGGCGTTGAATAAAGAAAGACTGATAAGCTGGGGCTACTATGATTTAGCGACAGCGTACCAGTCCATGCACGTCAACTATTGAAACCGCCGTGTACCGAACGGTACGCCAGACTGTCTAACGAAACCATTTTGAGGTAGCAAAATCTACGGTCTGACAAACGGATTTTCATATTTTCTTCATTCTACTAAATGAAGGACTGCCCTAAAGTTCTTTTCGATGCTTTTTTTTTCTTTTCGATTATTCAAATCTGTTGACCAATTCTTGAATTGAGAACATACTTAATTATCGCTTAAAATTATAAGCGATAAACATGGATGCTGCTTCAGCATCGACATTTTTTTTGGCGTCTAAGAAAGAAGCTATATCCTAAAGTGCGTTTGATTGTTCCAAACGGATGCTCTACAATGCATCGTCTCTGTTTATAAACATCATTGTTTTCCAATGTTGATTTGCGAACATCAGCAAGGATATTTTCATGTTCCCAACGCTGAAGCGTCCTTCCGGTTTTGGATGATGTACAACTATTCTGATATTTACATGTAGAACAGGATGCACACTTATATTTTTTATATCTCAACCCATTTTTTGATGTGTTTTCAAAAAAAGATAACCTCTCACCTGCCGGGCAGATATATGTATCATCTTCCGAGTTGTAGGTGAATTTTTCTTTACGAAATTCATTATTCTTTGTACTATTATTGGCTTTTGATTTTTTGATATATACAGTCATGCCGTCATCGATACAGTTTTTAATTTCAGTCGCATTATAATATCCGGTATCAGCGATAACTGTACACTCCTCGATGTCTAAGAGTTCTTTCGCATTCTTAGCCATGACATGAAGCTGATTTTGGTCATTGATATCATTTGTTGTAGATATATCTACGATAAAATGATTTTTTGAATCAACTACAGATTGTACATTGTAACAAATATCCAAAGAGCCATTATTTTTCATTCGCCGGGAATCAGGATCTGTAAGGCTCTTTTGCTCTAATCCATTTTCTGCAAGTTCTGTCTTTTTGGCATAAGTATTCTTCTTTCAGTTTCTGATAGGTTTCCAGCTTGGCTTTATATTCAGAATCGACCGTATTCTCTTTTTCGATGGCCATAAGATACGAATTTATTTTTTCATCAGTATAAGCAATCTTTTTATCTAAACCGCTTTGGGTGATACAATTGTGCTTGCTATTTTGAGCACGAATTTTAGTGCCATCAATTGCTATCAGCTTTCCATCGATCAAGCCCCATCCTTTAAGAAGAAGTGTCAATTGCTGCAACGTATTATGAAAAAGCTTTTCTGTTTTCTTTTACGAACCCAGAAATAGTTCCATGATCTGGTGTTATTGCATTGATCAGCCACATGAGTTCAATGTTTCGTTTACACTCCATTTCCAGAGCTCTGCTCGATCGAATTTTATTCAAGTAGCCATAAACATGCAGTTTCAAAAATCAGAACGACGATATGGCGATTGCCCTCTATTAGTCCCTCTGTATTCTGTAAAACCCAGTTCGAGTAGATCTAATGAATTAACATAGGAATCAATTGCGCGGACTGAATTATCTTTATCAATCAAATCATCTAACG
>VOFG01002002.1_pt1 | contig 87153 bp, 106 predicted proteins | sample 5384171 | NCBI WGS metagenome assembly VOFG01 (sample SAMN12384726, study PRJNA508395) | human gut metagenome | isolation source: healthy gut F | host: Homo sapiens
ATTATTATAATGATCGAGAATTTCATCTTTTGAACAGCCAGAAATCATAAAACTTCCCAAAAGAACAAATGCCAATGCTAAAACTGTTTTCTTCATAAAATCATCACCAGCCTTTCTTTGGTGCTACCTTTTGGCCTTTTTCTTTGTTTGGGTTGCTTCTCGCTCTTTCATGCACAAAATCAAGATGGCAGAAATAACAACAGCAAGCACAAGACTGCAAGAACAGGTTCCGATATTCCAGTTGACTGCGGTATCATAGCTACGGTAGCCTACCATTCCGAGACTTGCGGTAATCGGATAAAGGTTTGCTAATGTCATATTTCCTGCGGCAAACATCCCTCCATATCCATAGACAAAAGCAATGATTACACCGACTAAAAAGCTGCCCGCCCTCCGACAAGTAAGAGCGATAATCGGCAGAACCGCAAGATATAAAAAGAAATTAACCGCGGTAATCTGCAAGATCGCTTTTAGTGCTAAGGAAATTTCAAAGCCGGGAAATCCCACAATCATTTCTGCTATGATTGTAAACAGGCTGCATATCAGCCCGAAAATAATAGACAATACGCCGCACACAATCAATTTTCCGGTCAGCAGTTTCTTAAAAGAGATCGGCACAGTCAGAATATTTTTCAATGTGTCAGCTTTCTTCTTCCAGCAATGCCCGTGGTCGATAATTCCAATATCGTCAGCCAGCAAGGAAATCTCCGAAAGAATGTGACTGGAAATCAAAATGGTTTTCCTCTTGCGTCGCAAAGCTCCCGAATAAAGGAGCGTACTTCTGCAATACCGATAGGATCGAGACCGTTGATCGGCTCATCCAAAATTAAAAAGTTCTGGATCGTGCATAACGGCAAGGCAGCAATTTCTTTTCATTCCCTGCAAGGGTTTCCCCAGATTTTGACCTCCCCGGAAGTCGGCTTCGTTAAGCCCAACAGCATTTTCATGGTAGTGGTTTTTCCGGCTCCGTTTCTGCCCAGCAGACCATAAATTCTCCCACGCTTCACATGGATATTTAAGTCAGCCACACTCTTTTGTGAGCCATATTGCTTCGTCAGATTTTTTTGTTTCAATGATGTAATTTTTCCATATTCAAAACCTCCTGTTCTGTGTATTCTATCACGCCAACCTTAACCTTTTGTATCCAATTTGAAATTCAACTGTTATGCTTCCACCCATCTTTTTCTACAAGCTGATGGACAATAGAAAGACCAAGTCCGCTTCCTTTTTTCGGAGCGTCCTTTATCACACTTATAAAGCCGTTCAAATATGTGTTTCAAATCGTCTTTTCAATTCCTACTCCATTATCCGCCAGCAGCAGCTCCATGTTATTTTCCTTCTTTGACAGGACAATTTTGATTTTGTCTGCATGGCTGTGAGCGATTACATTTTGAATGAGATTGTTGACGATCCTCATATAGCTGTCCATATCCAATCTTACCCGGACAGGCTGTTCGGGAATATCAATGTCATAATCAACCTGTTTATCCTCAAAAAATCGGTATCCAGTCAATCAGGATATTTTTGTCAGCTCTGCGGCCTCAACGCTCTGGATTTCCAAAGCAAACTCATTGAATTTAACTTGAACCAGTCAAAGAGCACATCAATATATTCTTTCAGATCATGGGCTTTCCGTCGGGCGGTTTCAATATAATCATCCCGGTCTTTTCATACCAGTCCTTTGTGTGCAGCGTCAAGATACCCAATCAGAGTGGTAAGGGGTGTCCGAACATCATGGGAAAGGCTCGTAAGCTGGCGGTTGGTTTTCCGTTTTTCACATCAACCAGCACATCGGTCATTTCTGCGATTTGTTTTTTACGCGCCGAACGAGAACGATGGAAGTCAGCACAGCCACAACAGCAATCACAATGGACAAGAAAACGATGATTTCCATATTGGCTATACCTCCTTATTAAAGCGGTAGCCAATCCCTTTGACCGTTTGGATATACTTTGGGCTTGAAGGATTGACTTCTAATTTTTACGAAGCCGGCTGATAATCGCCATAATGTTACTGTCATCATAGAAATATTCTTCGCCCCAAACTTCCTCATAAATCTGCTGTTTTGTCAAAATTTTTCCTTGATGCTTTGCGCAGTACAGGAGCAGATCAAATTCCTTTGGTGGAAGTTCAAAAGTGCCATTTTGTCGTAACAGAACGATTTTCAAGGTCAATTTGCAATCCATCAAAATCCAGTTTTTGCACAGCTCCAGCTTGCTGATTAAAACGGGTGTAGCGGCGAATGAGGGACGCAATACGGGCAATCAGTTCGTCCATATCAAACGGTTTTGTCAGATAATCGTCCGCCCCGGCCCGTAATCCCCGCACTTTAGAAATGCTGTCATTTTTAGATGTGAACATCAAAATCGGCAGACTGTTCTCTTTGCGGATTTCTTCCAGCGTTTCAAAGCCATCCATACCAGGCATCATCACATCCAGCACCACAAGCTGATACTCCTGGTCTTTTAATTTCTGCAAGCCCTCTTTTCCGGTATTACAAAAATCAGCTTCTATATGTTCCGATTGTACGCTGCGTTTAATCAAAGCGCACAGTTCTCTGTCATCATCTATAATCAAAATTTTATTCATGGCGTAGTTCCTTTCCTTGTTTTGTCCGGCCATCAAGCGGCTTCTCCGCAGTTTTGGAGCAGCCAAACACCGGCCATTTTTACAGCGCCGGGGATACGCCCTGCAGCGCAATAGTAATTTACTCTACGAGGTGTCACGCCCCATTTCTCGGCAGCCTCTTTCAATGTCATATAGTCCATTTCGCACCTCCATAGGATATATTATAGTTCTCTTTCTCGAACAATGCAAGAAACGAAATATGAATTATAAACTTCAACTAACATACATATAGCAACATTCCACAGGCAAAGTATGAATTATACAATGTAACCGGGTGATGTTATATGGCGAAAGTTGAAGATTGTCCCGGTTTTGAAACCTTCGGCGCAGATGTCAAAGCCGCACGAGAGGCAAAGCGTCTGGCACGAAAAACATTGGCAGAAATGGTTGGGATTGAATGGCGGTATCTTGCCAACATTGAGAATCAAGGTGCGATTCCGAGCCTGCCTGTGATGATCCAGTTGATTAAGGTCTGCGGACTTCCCGTGGAACGGTATTTTAACCCGGAGATCATGCGGGAAGAAAGCGAACAGCGGCAACGAGTCAGCCACAAGCTGAAGCTTTGCCCTGAAGAATACCTGCCGATTATCGAAGGTGCCATAGACGGGGCGCTCAAAATGGAACAGACTGCGAAGCAGAAGGAGGACGCATAATCGCGGCCTCCTTCTGGCGTTTCTATATCAAGTTTCCCGGCACTTTTCCCAAAGTTCCCGGCACCTCTGCTGGATTTCTCCGGTTTCTGTCACAGTCAGATCGCGGTCATTTCCGGTAATCTTATCTTCCAGAAAGTTGGCGTATGTATCCAGCAAGGCGTTTCGCAAATCCTCCGGAGTTTTCTGTATTTCGGCGCTGTACCAGTCATTCCGGTGAGGTTCCCATGCCATCAATGTATAACCGTGGCTGGTCTGCACCACCTCATACAGAGGATCATCATCCAGATATGCCTGAAACACTTCCAGAACCTTTTCAAAGGTCAGCATTTCCCACACCTCCCATTCAACTGCAAATCAGTTCCTGATTAAAATTTCCTCAATCTGTGCCGTTAATGTGTTCATCAGTCCTACCCAGCGCATAGGATCACAGGCTTTCAGTTCCTCAGTGACACCCGCAGCCTCCATCATGTGAGGCAACATGGTGTCCACGCGCTCCTGCGCTGTCCAATCAATCTCTAACAGGTGCGGATACAGTTTCTCGCTCATCAGCAGTTGGTTGTAGAGAATAGGACGGTGTTCCTTCAGGTAGGACTTTCGCATCCTGCCGTACTTGCCGATAGAAGTTTCCGGCTGTTCAGAAAGTTTTAGGTTGGGTATATCATAATCTCCACAACGAATGTAAGTCAACTTACTCATATTCATTCTCCTTTGCTCCGTGATGATTAGACTGCTGCGCTGGCTGCTATGCTGCCTTTGCGCGGTTCTTCTTTTCGGTAGCTGTCCGACAGTAGAAAAAACACCTTTTTTCATATCCTCAGCCCGGATCAGGGCTTTCTTAGCGTCCATTTCCGCTTTTTTCTTCGCCTTGATTTTGTCCTCATACCGTTTCTGTGCGCCGCTGGCTTTCCGCTTCAAATAGTTCTGATGGAGCCTGTCCTTGCGTTCTTCTTTTTTCCGCAATTCTTCCTGTTCCTCTGGGGTTAAAGGAACCGGCTGTAAGGATGGTGGAATATAGCGTCCTAAAAAATTAAAGTAGATTTCAATTTCCTGCGTGGTATCCTGACTGCCTTTTCGGGAGCGTTCATGGACAAGGATTTTCTCTACAAACTCGTTGAGCATGGTATTTGTCAGCGTGTCAAAATTCTCGTACTTATCAATCAGGGCTATAAATTTCTCTGCTGATTTCTGGCTCTGCTCATAGCCGGTAACAGCCTTTTCCAACTCCGCAATTTCAATCTCAAGTGCGTCCTGCTCTTTGGCATACTGTGCATCAAGCGCCTTATATCGTGTATCCGGCAGCTTGCCGAGGGCGTTATCCTCATAGATTTTGCAAATCAGTTTTTCCAGTTCTCCGGCTCTCTTTTGGGCAGTAGCCAGATGCCTGCGCTTTTTCGATATATCGGCACTCTGTTGAGCAACCTGCGTCTCCTGAACAGTGTGAATAAATTCCGTCCGGTCATTTCTCGAATATTCAGCGATAGCCCGGAGTGTGTCGGAAACCAATGTCAGAACAGCACTCTCATTGATACGGTGTTGTGTAAGGCATAGTGTCCCACACGGAACTTTGGTATAATTGGAACAGGTATATTGAGAAATCCGCCTGCCATTGTTGGTGCGGTGGACATACATCTTGCCGCCACAATCTGCACAATAGAGCAAGCCCGTGAGGGGAGCTGCTTCGCCCCAGCCGTTTGGATAACGCCGTACATTGCTGCGGATTTTCTGCACCAGATCAAAGGTCTGCTGGTCGATAATGGCTTCATGGGTATTCTCAAAGAGCGTCCACTCGTCCTCAGAAACATAGTGGCTTTTCTTGTCCTTAAAGTGCTTGCGGGTCTTGAAATTGATGGTGTGCCCCAAATACTCTCGTTTTTTCAAAATGTTCACGATGGTAGATGATCCCCATCCATAGGGGTCTTTGACCGGCTTTGAACGGTTCACACCCTCGTTGAAGCGGGCAAGGTGTACGACGGGAATTTCAATCCGATCTGCGGATAATTTGCAGGCAATCTGATAAGGCCCATATCCCTCCAGCGTGAGGGAGAAGATACGGCGTACCACTTCGGCGGCTTCCTCATCTACCAGCCAATGCTCCCGTTTTTCGTCCCATAAGTAGCCGTAAATCACAGTGCCGGTCAGGTGCTTGCCGCTCATACCTTTTGCCTTAAACACAGAACGGATTTTCCTGCTGGTATCACGGGCGTAAAATTCATTCATGATGTTGCGGAATGGGGTAAAATCGTCATCGCCTTTCAGACTGTCCACACCGTCGTTGATGGCGATCAGACGAACACCGCGTTGCCGCAAAACCTCCATGACCTGACCGACCTTCAGATAGTCGCGCCCCAACCGGCTCATGTCCTTGATGACGATTGCCTCTACACGCCCTGCCTCCACTTCCTCCATCATCGCCAAAAATCCGGGGCGGTCAAAACGGGTGCCTGAGATACCATCATCTGTAAAGTGCGTAGGGTTTGGCAGCCCATTCCGGCGGGCAAAATCCTCTAACATCTGTTTTTGGTTGGATATGGAATTGCTCTCGCCCTGTAACTCGTCGTCCCGGCTCAGGCGCTCGTACAGTGGGGTAATTTTTTCATTTCTCATGGCTGTACCTCCTGAAACAAAAATGCTCTAAGTGATTGCTTCACTAACCATGACAAAATCATGATTAAGAAGTCACTTAGAGCATATATCACCCGCCGCCTGCTTGAATACCTTATACTGCCGCAGGGCCACACTTTCCGGATGCTCATGTTCCATCGCCTTAAACAGCAGGTCCAACGGCGAGATGTATTCGTCATCATCCTCTCGGACTTCAGCGTATTCCAGCACGCGCATGACCATGGAAAAGTTCTGCTCATACTCCGGGGCCTCTTGGTACAGCATGAGGATGATGGCTTGGAGCAGAGCTGTTTCTGACTTCGTCCAGAACGGGTCGGACTCATGACTGCCCTTGGGCGTGGTTGCCTGGATCAGCGTATTCACCAGCTTCAGAGCATCTTTCTCGTCCCGCAGGTAGCAGAAGGGGTTATAGCCGTCAGACTGTTCCAAATTCACGAGATTCAGCACGCGGACGTCATAGCCTTTCTTTTTCAGGTATCCGCCTGTGTCGGTCAGAACTTCCATTTTCGGGTCCGTGATCACATAATTGGTATTGGCCTCCAAGATGTTGGGCTTCACATAACCGCGGGTCTTGGCCGCGCCGCTGCCGCCGATGACCAGCACATTCAAGGAGCGCCGGTGTTTGTGGGTATCCAGCCCCAGCCGCACATGGCGGGTCAGGATCTTATTCTGTTTTTGGCAGAACTGCGCATTGACCTGCCTGGGCGAGCCCCACATGGCCGAGCCATGTTCCTCGCCATCCCGCGTCCTGCCGCTTTCCGCGTCATAGATGCACAGGCTCATAATGTAAACGCCGGTACAAATCAGGATGGTCAACAGGCTCTTGTCCGTCCATTGGATCTGGAATGGATGCTCCAGTGCGGCGGTCAGGTTGGAGAACAGATCCGGCAAACCGCCGCCAAGGGATTGTGCAATGAGCAGCGCCGCCCAGATCACAGGGAGATAAAAGAACAGCCGGTACAGTATCCCGCCTGCTCTGTCAGTACGATTCAAGCGCATCACCTCCTGCGAAAATTGAAAAGGGCGGTCCCAACAGCGATCGAGTTGCTGTTGGAGCCGCCTTGGATTTGATGCCTGTTATTTTGCTTTTCCGGTTTTGCTTTTTTGCCGATCCTTCGTTCTGGCCGGGGCAGGCTTCTGCTGCTGGTCCAACTGCGCCTTATAGCCCTTCAGACGTTCCAGCACAGAGGGGCGTTCCTCACTCGTCATCCGACTCCCGTCTTTGGACGAGGTCGAGCTGGGCGCGGTAGCGGGCAAGTCTTGTCCCGACCGAGATCCTTTTTTTGGCTCCACCTCCTGACGCTGGCCCACAGGCGGTGTCACAGAGGTGTTCTCTTGGGGGCGCTGATCCTGCTCGACTTGGGTTGCAGCCTGCCTTTCACGGGCTTCTCTGGCCTTGGACGGGGCTTGCTCCCGTGGAGGCTGCTGTGCCTGCGCTGGTTGACCGAGGTAATGGATGCGCTCGAAGATCATATTCGCTCTGTCGATCTCCGTTACCGGCATGATGACATCCACCACCTTGCCGTGACCGTCCGTATCCCGAATGGCAGAGAATAAGATCTTCTGCTTTCCAGCCTTCTTTTTGAATGCCTGATACTGCTCCGGAGACATGGCGAACCGGCGCACGTCGCGGGTCTCTTTCAGCATCTTCACGAGATTGACTTTGCCGGAGATCGTCTTATGATTTTTTGCCAGTGCCAGCGTCAGCGCCAGCATATTTTTAAGGCCGGAACCGCTCAGCCGGACAGCTACCTCACTGCCGGAGAGCATCATGCGCACCAACTGGTCCGCCGCTTCACCGCCGCCTATATTCATGTTCCCGCACCTCCTTCTGGTGTTCTTCTGTTCTTTGAATGTCCTGTTCCATGACAGGCACTTGGTTTTGTATCTCATGGCAGAGCTTCAGCTTTTGCCGCTCCGTGCGGATCTCGCGGTTCAGCTCCGCCAACTGTTCATAGATCTCCGCCTTTTCTTCCGTCAGCCGTTTCCTGGGAACACCGCTGCTCTCCAGCAGCGCCACCGCTTCCATGTACCGTTCAAATTCCGCCTCCATGCCGGTCAGACCTTCTTCATAGAGCGCTTTGCTGGGAGCCAACGCTTCCACATCCGTCAAAGCCGTATACAGTTTTTGCCGTTTCTTTTTCCACACATTGAGGATGGTACGCTGCTTGATGAGTTTGGCCAGCGATTTCTCTGTGCGGGTCTGGAAGGCATCCATATCCGCCTGGGTGACGATCTCATTTTCCCGCAGAAAGTCGAACTGTGTGCGGTATTGCTCAAAGCGCATGACCTCCCGCCTGAGATGAGGCGTCATGTGGGGTGGGTGCTGCCGCTGCCCGATCTTACCCAGCAAATAGAGATAATGCACATAGAGGGCAAGAAAGCCGGTGTATTTCGGATGCGCTTGGTATGGCCGATACTTAGGCCGTGAGAGCACGGTGGGACATCTGCCAGCTTCAATTTCCGCAAGATTTCCTTGAATAGCGGCACGGATACCATCCTCCGTGAACAGCGTATTGCGTCTGCCGGGATACTGGAATCTCTCCTGTCCCCGCAGGCGAAAACCCAGCCGATCACCGTGGTGGATCTCATATCCCATGTGTTCCATGAGCAGGAAGAAGTGTCCGAGATCGTTGGCGTCCTGGATAGCCGCCCGCAGATCTGCTTCCAGCATGGAGCGAAAGGTCGGCTGGCCCTTAGACCGCCGCAGCCACTCCACATAGCTGATGGCTTTGGCAGACTCTCCCGCCATGATAACGGACAGGCCATGCTCCCGGCAGAGCCGGTCTGAGATGCCGCGGATCTGCTGATAGTAGCTTTGCGCGTTACTGTGGTATTTTTCGCCGGTAAATTGATTGACGGAATTGAATACGATATGGGCATGGATGTGTTCCCGATCCGTGTGGACGCCGATGACGGCCTGATACCCCGGCAGGTGTTCCCGCGTAAATTCCCGTGCGATCTCCAGTGCCAGTTCCGGTGACAGCTCACCGGGGCGAAAGGATTGGATGACATGGTAAAGCTGCACACCGTCCGTCTTATTCCAACGCTGCTTGACCGCAGCCATGTCATGGCAAGCTGTTGACGTGAGACAGCCCTGTGCCGCCGTGAGGATCTGCTCTTCCGTCTTATCCCCGTTGAGAACATACGCAATGGCCTGGGATAGTCCGCCGCGGCGGGCGAGTATCTTTGTGACCGCCACTACTGCTCCGCCACCTTTGCCATTTTCTGTTCAATGGTTTTCATCAAAAACAGCAGCTCTCTCATATCATCTTTCGTCGCAAAACCAGCGTTGGCCTTTCGGGCGATCTGGTTGATATTCGTTCCGATGCGGTTGATCTCCGCATATAAGTCATGCAGTTCTTTGGGTGGACGCTGGCGGATCGTCACGCCGGAAATGAGCTGCCGCAGCACAGCGCTGGCCGGCAGGCCGGAAATTGTGCAGAGTTGCCGGAGCCTCTCACGCTCCGCGGCGTTGAGCCGCACGGACACCATGTGTTCTTTGTTCGTTCGCTCATGCTCCTTTCCGCGGTCTTTGCCGCAAAACTTTCCGCCCGCAGGCGGCATTGGGGACTGGGGCGAGCCCCAGCAAGCGCGTTTGTCATACAAACGCTATGCTTGCGCCAGCGCCGCCACGGCGGCGTTGGCTTTCGCCCCGCTGCGCGGGGCTTTGTTTTCAAGCGGTATGGTAATTGCAATATTGGACGGGCACTGCCCGCTTCCTCGTAAAAAAAGAAATCATCTCTCCGGGGTCGGATGCCGGCAAAGGCACTTTTCGCTTGCGCGTTCCGTCGGAATACCATTCAATGAGAGAGCGCTCTTTTCAGGAATAAATGCCGCGTACCTGGCATATCCGAAACCTTCGAACTCCACCAGCAGGCCGGTGTTCGCATCTCGGCAGGTCACGAACAGGCAGAGAAATGTTTCCGTTTTTCCATCGAACCTCATATCCGACACGTTCCGGGATATAAAGGAAACATCCCGCCAGAGCTCGTTCCTATAGCGGCGGTACTGCTCTTTCGGCAGTTCGATCACCTTTGTGATCTGGAACCGCGCCTTTTCAGGAAAGGGCGCTTTACCTACTAACTCCCGCACACTGCTTGCTTTCCGATAAAAACTTGCAAAATTTTCTGGCATACTTCTCTCCTTGTGGCAGGGTGTTTTGTGAACACCCTTATAGAAAAAGCAGGGTGTTTTGTAAACACCCTGCCCTTGAAAAAACGTTTTTACTTATTTATTACCGCGCATCAAGTTCTTTGGCCTTTTCCCTTTTCCGCAGTTTTTCCATTGAAAAATCAAGGATGCGCTCTTTCCGTGTCTGCAGCATTGTCTTGTAGAATTGCTTTTGCAGATCCGAAATGAGCGGAGTCTCATCCACGATACGGAAAATTGCATCCATGTTGATTTTGGGCAGTATCCGCTTCAGTGCTTTGTTGCAATCCGCATTCTCCAAAGAGGAAATAAAATCAAAGTAGTTGATTTTTTTGCCATTGACCTTAATGCTGGAAAGAGGGATTGAGAAAGTGCGCAAATCTCGTTCCTGCTGCTTATCTATGGTGTCTCGCATGATGGCTTCATCAGCCTGGGGATACAGGCAGCTCCCGCAGTCATACACAGGGGCAATGGCAATTTCGTCTGTCGCGGTATTATAGAGAAAACCCCAGTTTCCGTTGTGCCGATCCCAATTTCCGATCAGCGCATCTACAATGAATACATTCCAAAAATGCTGCTGCAACAACGCGGGAGGGAATGCTGTCTGATCCTCCATGGCCCGCATAATGTCAGACAGTTCTGTACCATCCGCTGTGACCGGAATCGATCACCGTGTTTTTCAGCGAGGCAAAGTCCTGCAACACAATTCCGGGAGAGGTAAAATCCCTGCAAGCAACAACAATCTTTATTACGCCATTTTTTTCATAAGTGCCAAGGAGCGTTTCCTGAGCGTTGATCCCAACGTTGTTGAAAATATGGCAACCGATATACTCGGTAACGCAACTGTTGGCATAACTCAAGTCTTTATTCTTGGGGGCTTGTGCGGGGAACTTCAGCATATACTGTTCGCCTTGATAAATTACAGCCCGCTTTGCGCCGTTTGCCCCTGCATAGAATTTATTGCGAGTGGGGAGGTTTGTAAAATTTATCAAGAGGTATCACTCTCTTTCCATGCGAAGATACTTTTCACGCAAATACCATGCCTGCTCGGGAGAAATAATCCGTTCGACTTCGGCTGAGTTAATGTCCGCGTTCAGATTGCACCAGTAGATGTCCCAATGAGGATCTCGGTTTCCGCCGTCTATAATGTCCCAAGATTTTTGCATCTCCTGAATAGAAGCCTGCAAATCATCAGGGAGTCCGCATTCAAGATACGACTGATCCAACGGCTTTCCGGTTTCCTGATCATATTGTGCGTGATTCATAACTAATTCCTCACAATGCTCTCTTACTGGATCGTTTTTATTATACCGATTTTCCGGCATTATAGCAAGTCCCTTTGCCAGACAGCGCATCAGGTCACGCAGCTTCCTCCAGCTCTGAACAGATTCTTTCTCTTGCCAGCTTGGCATAGGTGTCGGTCACCTCAATGCCGGTGGCGGAATAACCCTCCAGAACAGCCGCCAGCACCGTGGTGCCGGAACCAGCGAAAGGGTCCAGAATATGGCCGCCCGGTTCCGTGATCTTCACAATGTCCCGCATAAGCTGTAAGGGTTTCTCCGTAAGGTGAATGCGGCTCTGTGGATTACCATATTTGAACACTCCTGGCAGGCAGGGCACCGGACGGCTGATAGGCATATCTCCGTTGGAACCCCAGACAATGTACTCCGCCTGCTGGCGGAAGCGGCCCTTCTGAGGGCGGCTGTTGCCCTTATCCCAGACAGCGGTGCCGCGCCAGATCCAGCCCGCCCACTGGAGGGCATCGGTGGCTGCGGGAAGCTGCCGCCAGTCGATGAACATACACACCGGCGCACCGGGCTTGCTTGCTTTCCTCGCCTCGTACAGCCATTCTGCCGCCCAGCGGGTCCAGGAGCGCTGGTCCTTGGCATCGCCGTCAAAGGGAGGTGGCGCGTTCTCCCCCATACTGGAATACTTTCTGGCGGTGGACTTGTTTTTCTCGGATTGTGTCCGGCCTCCGGAAGCATACGGGGGATCGGTGATGACAGCACCGAAGGTGTTGGGGGCAAACCCGCTCAGCACCTTCAGCGCGTCACCTTGAATGATCTCCCATTTCTGGTTATCGTTCATGTGTGTGGTCCTCCTTGTTTTTGTTTTTTGCGGGAATACTGCCGGATAACTCCGTCTCTACATACTCGCTGATGATTCCCAAGGCTTCCTCATAGCTGTGGCAGTCTCCGCCCATGATACGGTTTTGCATCTCTTTTGCCTCGGCTGTCATACCGTTTTGCCGCAGTGTCCGGCTTGCAAGACCGATGAGATTGAAAATATTGCCGTTCTGCCCGATGAGAGGGCAGGACGGCTTTTGACGTTCCTGATCCAATGTCTTATCGCTCCTTCCTGCCGGAGCGCCGGGGCGGCGTCCGGCCAATGGTTTTCTGATCCGTCATCATCGGAATTCCCAGCTTACTGGCATGATGGATCTCATCCCACATCTCGTCTGTCCAGACGGAACCGTAGACGTTGACCTGCTGGCAGGCTTCCAGCAGACGCAGGGACATCTCCTTGGTTTTAGCGTCTTGCTCCGGGTGATTCGGATTTGCGGCGTATGAAAACAGTATGTGCGGGCAGATGGGGACATCACCATCTGCAAACACCTCCAGCGCCTTTTGCCGGGCAAATTCGATGTTCTTTTTTACATTGCCCTGCAGCGGCGCACAGATATATACCAGTTTGGAGCCAACCAGACTCCGTTCCGGTACACGTTCCCGGAATGCGGACAGGTATTGCCCAATAGCCTGCCTGAGTATGTCATAATCCGCGGCATCTGGATGGTAGACGTACCAGTCTAACTCTCCATAATCGCTCCGCAGGTGCGGTATGACTCCACTACGGAAGTTTGGATTGCCGGGAACGATCCTTTTTCCCCATACATCCTCGAAGCGTACCAGGGTCTTGTCCACCACGCCCTCTGTGCGGTTGAGTACCGCGAGACGTATTGCATCATAATCGGCAGCAACATGGGCGGAGAAGAGTTCAGCCCGCACACGCAGGTCCTTCCCAAGTTCGCCTACGCAGACACGCCCGGAGAATTGCGGGCGATCTATCAAACCGCTGTTTTCGAACAGCTTGCGGAGCTCCTGTTCGTAGCCAGTCATCGTTCCATCCCTCGCTTCTTGGATTTTTTCTTTTTGTGGAGCATGCTCCTTTCTGGGTCTGAGGGTGTCTTTAACCGTGCCGCGCAGAATGCGGCGGCCGCTATCGGAGATAAGAACAGTAATGTCTTTCAAATCATTGAGGATCTCTTCACCGGGCAGAACAGCACCGGCCCCACAGACCTTTACATTCCCCCGCACACTCCCGCACACCTTACAGTGGCCGGATAGAATCGGTGGTTTAAATTTGTCTGGGCCGCAAATGATCTGCGCAAAACCGGATGCGTATGCATTCCCACACATCACAGCCCCGCGCAGGTAAGCATCATCCTCCGCACGGGCTTGTCCATACAGAGCAGACCCGCAGGACACATAGGCATGATCGCAGGCAATGGCGGTATTGTGCAGGCTGGAGTCCTGATTCACATAGGCGCTGCCGCAGGCAATGGCATCATCGAAGATCCATGCGCTGTCAGACAGTTCTGTTTCCAGATTGTGTTCTCCCTCCACGAAGCCGCCCAGATCCCCAGCTTTTACATTTTCCCCAATATCCCGCAGCGCCCGGATGCGGTGGAGAAACGGATAAGTTTCATGAGCAATATCGGTGATCTCATATTTTTTGTTGCTCGTTTTCATCAACTCCTTCTTTATGCCGCCTTTTCACAGGGACTTTTTTGTGCGTCCTCCATACGGAACCGTTCGTCAATATCCGAGAATGATTCCGTTCGGTTGAACTTTTCAGACACCTTTCCAGGAAGCGCCTGTAATTCCAGCATCCTTGCCCAGAGGTCCGGGTGATGGTCATAAAGATGGCGCAGTTCCTTCTTTTTGCCATTGGGACAAAACCAGCACCCGCCCCGGTCTGTAAATTCATAGACAGGCGACAGCAGCCCTGCCTTGCGGCAGAGCTGCTTGGCATCTTCTTCTGTAAAATGATACTTTTCCAAAAGGGACACCTGCTGCCCGGTCAGGCGCAGCAGCCGTTCCCACTCATCATAGGCGATGCCGATATACTGTACTGTATCCGGCGGCAGGGTCCTCTGGTATTGGCGAAAGGGGCGGATCTTACAATCCCGCTGAACATAACACTTTCCGCAGATGGGAAAGGCCCGCAGCATCCCTTTCTTTGGGCCGCGGGTGACCGTCCCTGTGAACAGATCTACATAGGTTTTCTCCGCGCACAGGACACGCACCTTCACCCCCATCCGCTCCAGCTTTGGAATGGCGGTATGATAGATAAAGTCCCGGTGTTCCGGCACCTCACCTGAAATGGTTTTATCAAACATCACCTCGCAGTAGACGGCTTCGTCCAGCGGTTCCCCATGCTCCAGCGCCAGCAAAATAGTGGCAAGACTGTCCTTACCAAAGCTGCAGCTGGCAATATGAAGAGGTTTTGATCTTTCTTTTGAAATGGTATCACTCCTTGTTTTTCTTATTGTTCCGGCTATATTGTCAGCCGGGTGATTTTTTGGTATAATAAAAAATATTATTTTCAGCCACTATCTAAACAAAGGAGAAAACAACATGAACAAGACGGAACTTCTCACCGCTATGGCAGAGGCCAGCGGACTTGCTAAAAAGGACTGCGACGCCGCACTGAGCGCATTCATTGATACCGTGGAAGCTGCACTGAAGTCTGGGGACAAGGTCCAACTGGTTGGCTTTGGCACCTTTGAGGCAAAAGAGCGTGCTGCCCGCACCGGTAAAAACCCGGCCACCGGTGCGACCATTGAAATCGCCGCTTCCAAGGCTCCGGTCTTTAAGGCCGGCAAGGCGTTCAAGGACAGCATTCAGTAATACCTGACAGCGAGAGGCGAGTCCTCTCGCTGTTTTTTATCAGCGGGCGGAAACCCCTGTCTCCTTGGCGTGGCAGGCGCTTTCCAGCACCTCCGTCATATCCGTCTGCTCCCACGGGGCATCCGCGTGGGTGAAGTGTCCGTAGTTGCAGAATTTACGGAAAATAGGTTTGTCCAAACCCAGCGTATCGATCATGCCGTTCGGCGTCAGCTTGCACACCGTGCGAACGGCCTGCTCCAGCGCAGTATCGGAATACTTGCCAGTGCCGTGGGCATCCACCTCCACTATGACAGGCTTCGCCCTGCCGATGGCGTAGGCCATACTGACGGTGCAGCGTTCAGCAAGTCCCGCCGCCACAATGTTTTTTGCGATGTAGCGGGCCATGTAAGCGCCGCTGCGATCCACCTTGGTGCCGTCCTTGCCAGACAACGCGCCGCCGCCATGGGGCGCGAGGCCGCCGTAGGTATCCACCATCAGCTTACGGCCCGTGAGTCCGGTATCCGCTTCAAAGCCGCCCTCCACAAATCTGCCGGAAGGATTGATGAGGATCTCCGTTTCGGCATCCAGCGGGAAGTCCTGAAAAGCGGGCTGGATAATATGTCGCATGACCGCATGGCGAAGCTCTGCCAGCTCCACACCATCCTCATGCTGGCAGGAGACCACTACGGCAGAGACACGCTTGGGAACGCCGAACTGATACTCCACAGACACCTGCGCCTTACCGTCCGGCTTCAAGCTGGGGATCGTGTGCAGTTTTCTCGCCTGGGTCAGCAGGCGGGTGAGTTCATGTGCCAGCACTACCGGCAGCGGAAGAAGCTCAGGCGTTTCATCGCAGGCGTAGCCGTACACGATACCCTGGTCGCCTGCTCCGGTCTCTGCGCCATTATTGACCGCTCCGGCGATGTCGGGACTTTGCTCGTGGGTGATCACCTCCACCTCATAATCGCTGCCGCCATATCCGGCTTCCCGCACGGTGCGGCAGATGACGGCAGGGATGTCCGGGAGCCACGCCGCCGTGATCTCGCCAGCCGCGATGATCTTACCTGCGGTAGCCATGACCTCACAGGCTACATGGGCGGTGGGGTCATGCTCCAGACAGGCATCCACTACGGCGTCGGCAATGGTGTCGCAGAGCTTGTCCGGGTGGCCCGCAGTGACAGACTCCGCGGTTAAGACATACTTATCTTTCATGTTCGTTTTTCTCCTTATTGCATTGTTTTTTATGGTTTCCGGACGGCACAGGAACAGAAAACACCATCTCATTGGCGTATTTCTTCCGATACTTTTCGATCTGCTGCTCCGTCAGGGATGTAAAATTCTCATCTCCAATTCCGACTACAAAAAAGGTGCCGCAGACAATGTCATACGGTACTCCGGATTCATCTGTCAGGGCACGGTTCATAGGCAATCCCAGAAGCTTGCCCTCTCCGTGACAGACGAGCGCGACCGGGTCATCGAACGGGTAAACAGCCTCAATATCTCCACCTACGATCCGCTGCATGGATTCCAGGCTGCCGTCGATCTCCTGTATAGTGGGCTTTTTCATCGGCTCCACCACAAGAATGGTCATTTTTTGATGATTGATAGGATCGCCTCCTAAAAAACAAGCGGCAGCAGCAGTCTGAGACCACTGTTGCCGCGAAATGGTTTGATTATTTTTTTGGTTTCAGAGCCAGTGTTTGCGTTTTCAGCAAAGCATTCTCCAGCGCTCTATGGTCCTCGTGATCCTGCCACCAGTGGGGGCGCAGAAAGCTCAGTGCTTTGGCGGCCCAGATGTAGTCATCCCGCCCCAGGGACTCCTGCACGAGTCCAAGTCGGAACTTTTCGTAGTTCTTTCGTACTGCCGCATCTACGCTGTCCCGGTTCAAATACAGTTCCAGAAACCCACAAAGGACAGCCGCTTCCTCCATCGTATAAAACACTACGACACCCCTTTCACACAAACAGGCATCATTGTAGCACATACGAAGGGATAATAGAAGCCCTATCACGATTTCCATAGTCAAGCGCGCCAATCTGCGCATCTCCGCAGTGGGAATGACCAGCCGAAGAATGTCCTTATGTGTTCCCCACCTTTCGCTTTTAGGGCAAAACGATTCCAAAAACGAGGAATGGAATTCCCCTCCATTCCTCGTTATTCCTTGTCTGGCAGATAAGTCACTATATCAGCCAAAGTACAATCCAGTATTTTACATAGCGCGTCCAAAGTGTTGGTCGAAACGGATTCATTCGCTTTCAGCCTCCGGATCGTAGAACTACTGATCCCACCTTTACATTGCAGCGTATATGTGGTCGCTCCACGCTTTTCCATCGTTTCCCATAATGGGGCGTATGAGATCATCCCGGTTCCTCCCTCCGTTTCGCGCTTTACATATCTTCATTATTGCCTATAATGAACATATAGCGTTATAGGCAATATTGCCCATATCAGGACGTTCTAAACTTGAACCGCAATGGGAGGAACCATAATGGAAACAAAAGTATGTTGTGTTACGGGACATCGGGATATTCCAATAGATCGGGCCGTCTACGTAGAGCAAGCGCTTCGACGTGAAGTCCTGGCAGCGATTGAGGATGGATATACCCGCTTCATCTCTGGTTTTGCTGAAGGAACGGATCTCATGTTTGCGGCCATCGTTGCCGAGCAAAAGGAATACAGCCCCAATCTGTATTTAGAGGCGGCTTTGCCCTATGCGGGCAGGATTAAAACAAAAAACAAGCAATTTCACGATTTGCTGCGAATCTGCGATGAGGTCACGGTCGTATGCCAAGAATATACCCCTTCATGCTTTATGCGGAGAAACCGGTATATGGCCGTGAAGTCCCAGCGTGTGATTGCCGTTTATGATGGGCGAGATCGTGGTGGAACGCTTTACACCATGCGCTATGCCCATACGCTGGAGAAGGAGGTCCGGGTAATCGAGGTATGAACTTTGTGTGATTTGGGCGACTCAAACGTTGCATCGCCCGACGATTTTATGCCCATCTTACGAAGTTACCTCTCCGGTTTTCTGGTTTTTGGGTTTTTCCCATTCTTCGGCCTCTCCACTTTTCCTAACCAGATCTCGTCGATGGTCCTGTTCCACGCTTCCTCCAGCGATTCCACCGGCAAGCCATTGGCCTCGAAGCCTTGCTGGATCGCACGATAATAGTATGGGGACGGCAATGCAGGCTGGCGGCTCATCGGTTCTGCCATGATGTAGGCCATGACGGAAACGGCTGCGCCATCTGCGGTCCGCACAGATACCTGCTCCTTGGTGTAGTGACGGGGATAGCCTTCGTAGCGGTCCAACGCCCGTTCAGACTCCGGTGTGAGCTTCCATAGCAGACCGTGGACGACGCTGCCTTTCTTAGGAGAGACAGTGGCAAAGCCACTGCCGCGAAAGCGCAGCTCATAGTTCTGCAGCGTCACCGGCCCAACGAGCTGGGCGTCGGGGCAGCGATGCTCCATCTGTTCTAAATTGATATTGCTGCCGTAGGCGAAATACAGAGTTTCTTCCATCTTAGTCCACCAGCAGTCTGAGTCCGCCGATTCTGTCCAGATGGCGGAACATGGCCTGCGCCTGCGTTTCCGTATCTCCATCCGGCAGTGGGCAGTCCATTCCTGTGGTGCGAATGACATTGCTCTGCAAAAACCAGATGTAGCTTTCAATGTCCGGAAATTCTGTGGAGTCAAAGGTCTGATCCCGCAGGCGGCCCATGATCTCCGTGGCCGTTCCCTCATAGACGGTTTCTTCGATCTGTATCTTCAATGGCTTCACCTCTCCATTTCTCTGGATTTTTTCTTCTTTTTATTGGCTTCATAAGTATCCTTGTCATAGCGCCATGCCCGATCACCCTCCAGATTGGCCAGCAGATGATTGCGGGTATTCTTGAACTCGTCGCCGTTGAGTCCCAGCCGCACCAGCCAGACGCGGAAGGTGAACAGCTCATTGTCACTCATGGTTTTCCGCATGACGGTGCTGCGCTGGTTAATGGCTTGAGCAGACATGGCAAGGCATAAATTCACATAGGCCGCAATCTTTCCGGCATGAAGCGTAGAGTTGAAACAACGCCACTCAACGGTTCCTCTATAAAACACAGAGTGCAGATTCAGGGCATAATAGCGCGTCCAGTTATAGTGTTCTCGGTCAGAGATATTCCCTTCATACCAGATGCTTTCCAGCGCCGTGAGATTTTTTGTTTCGTCAGAGGAGAGCTTGCGTGCTTCCTTTAGCATTGGCTCCCGCACCTTCTGGCAGTATTGGCTGACACGGCTTGAATTTACCTGCAGTGCTTTGAACAGGATATCCTCCTTGGAGTACATAATGCTCAGAAGGTTTTTCAGACTCTGGCGGTTGTGGTTGGCGGCGTCCACATGAACATGGATACCGCAGGAGTGGTTGACTTTGGCCCCGGCATGGCGCACCTGACGGACACACTCCTGAAGCCTGGGTAACTCCGCGTAAGTGAGTTTTGGCGTCACCATCTCAACCCGGTATTCGATGTCGCTTGTGTGCATATACCCGCTTTCAGTTTTCATTTCCGTAACAATGCTGGAATCACTCATAATGCTCCACGCCTTGCCAGCCGGGTCTTTCACGCTCCATTTATCATATCCGCCTCCCACATAGTTAGGCGCTGTTCCAAAATAATTGGCGAGCGCCTGCGCTGCCTGCCTGCGAGTGAGTCCTGTCATCTCGACCTCAACGCCAAAGCACTGATCCTTCATTCCGATCATGCTGCGGCACCTGTTTTCAATTCCTCGTCCACTACCTGGATACGCTTGGCAATCGCCTCAATTACATGGACGGTGACACTGTTGCCCGCCTGCTTATAGGCCTGAGCGTCGGACTGGATGGCGAGGATGCGGTCAATTTGCCATTCCTCAAAGCCCTGAAGCCGCAGGCACTCGCGGGGCATGAGACGGCGGATGCGTCCACCGTTTTCTACAATTCCCTGAATACAGCTGGTTTCCAGCGTATGGGCAATATCACACCCAACGCGCCCGCGGCGGGTGTTGCTGCCTGCGTAGCCCAAATCCACCGTATCGCCGGGTTGAGCCTCCTTGTACCCCTTCTTGGTCGCCTCCTTGATGAGCAGGACACCGGAGCGCTCGCCTTTACGGTTGGACAGTGTGGTCTGTCCATACCGGGCGGTGAGACAGCGGGCAGCGTCCGTTTGCTTTGGATGCCCGCTGCAAAGGTCTACCAGCACAGCGTTTTGTGTTTGGTTCCGGTTGATTCCTCTGAAATCGCTGGCGTTCAGCGGAATTGCTGTATCCCGCTTTCCGACGATCCCATCTTTCCGGTTAAAGCCCACCAGATATAATCCGGTCTTCCCGCCCATGCCGCCAGCGCCGGCAGTCTGGGTGCAGGCTACTCCGTCTGCGTCATAGATCCGGGAGCCTTGCGGCCCTCCGAGGACTTGTACAAGAGCTTTTCCACCTGTGCCGAAGACAGGTAATATTTTCCCGGCGCATCGGGGATCAAGATATCCGATAAGGAACAGCCGCCGTCTTGATTGCGGGACTCCAAAATGTTTGCTTAATGTATAGCAGAAAATAATGTATAGTCACCTCCTAAAACTGATGAAAAATCAGAAAAAATCATCGTCACACTTAACATAATTCCGTATAATTTAAACAATGGCATTGCCATATCAACTAATAGGAGGAATATGCTAATGACGATGGGGCACACAGGCTCATTGAGCGAATGGCTCAGGAAAACGATCAGCAAGTTAAAGTCACACTTAGCTGAACTCGGCTACAGTGAAAGCACGATTTTAAGGTTAGACGCGACATGGAAGGAGTTGATTGTATACTGCGAAGCGCATCAGACAACTGAGTTCACCGTGGATTTAGAGCGGAGATTTGTCTGGGAACGGTATGGTGCCGATCTTGGCGATAGGGATATATCTCAGAATGTCAGCCGGGCTATTCATATGTTGGACGATTATTTACAGTATGGGATGGTCTTTAAGCAATCAAGTATCACCTTGAAGGGCTTTTCTCCAGCCTATAAGGAGCTATTTGAAGGCTTTTTGGACAGTTTGCGCCAAAACCAAGTGGCTGAAGGTTCTATCAGAACTTGGCGGAGCAGGCTATTTCGCTTTGAGTATTTTCTGCTGGAGTCCGGCATTGAGCATTTCCACCTGCTTGAGCTGCACCATGTAAATACTTATATTGAATCTTTGACTGGATTTTCTCCCGGTACGGTTGCGGCAACAATTCGCATCTTAGGCAAGCTGTTTGATTACGCATTGGCCAAAGGCTACCATTATATCAGTTACGCCAATGCTTTGCCCTGTATCAGACGGACGCATAAGTATCGCCTGCCTACTGTTTTTTCACCGGATGAGGTAGAGTGCATTCTGGCTCAGGTAGACCGATCCAATCCGTTGGGGAAGCGGAACTATGCGATCCTGTTGTTGGTTACCCGGCTGGGGTTGCGCATCAGTGACGTGCGACTGCTTCGATTCGAGAATATTGACTGGAAAAACAAGCGAATTTCAATTCATCAACAAAAAACCGGGATACCCTTAGAACTTCCATTGCTCGAAGATGTGGGCTGGGCAATCATTGATTACCTCCAGCATGGCCGCCCAGAGACAGACTGTCCATGTATATTTGTCCGGCACCTTGCACCGTTTGATGTCATGAGCGGTTCTATGCAAAGGTTGGTTTCCAAACTCGTTTCTAAAGCAGGTATTCATGTCTCTACGGATAAACCGATTGGGATGCACAGCTTCCGACACAGTGTCGCTACCTCCATGCTGAATAATGGAGCAGAATTAACTGACATTGCGCAAACGCTGGGTCATGCCACACCGGAAAGCACACAGGTATACGTTAGCCTCAATACAGAAATGCTGAGACGATGTGCATTGGAGGTGCTTCTATGAGTAAGAAGCCCTTCTTTACAGGACCATTTGCTCCAATATGCGAATCCTATGTGGCACAAAAAAGGGCATCTGGTCTGGACTATAACCAGCAGGCCAAACTGCTGCGGCTATTTGATAATTTTTGTAAAGATTATGAGATTCAGAGTTACACAATTACGAAAGAGATTGCATTGACATGGTGCAAGAAGCGCCCAAATGAGGCAGACGCCACCCGATATAGCCGAGTGAGTGAGATGCAGAGGTTTGCCCAATACCTGTGCAAACAAGGTTATCCATCCTACCTGCTTCCAGCCCTTCCCAAATGCGGAGAACAACACGTACCCTATATTTTTTCAACGAATGAGTTACATCTCATTTTGAACGACTTGACTCACTTTCTCCGACTAACCTATCCCCTAACCGACATCTTACTATGCCACTCTTATTTCGCGTACTCTATGGCTGTGGCCTTCGAATTTCTGAAGCGTTGGCGTTACTAAAAAACGATGTGGATTTGAAAGACGGAATTTTGCACATACGGCACGGAAAGAATGACCGCGAGAGGATTGTCCCAATGTCTGCCACATTGATGGAAGAATGTAGAAAATATGCGCAGGCTGTTCATAAAAACACTGTCGAATCAACGCCGTTCTTTTATGCAAAGGGCGGGACCCCTTATACAAAATCCACCATTGGAAAGTTCTTTCGCGGCATTTTGTGGGATGTGGGGATTCCATATAAAGGGAAGCAATTTGGGCCGCGCGTGCATGATCTCCGTCATACATTTTGCTGCCATAATATCCAAAAATGGGCTGAAGCTGGACTCCCAATATACAGCAATCTACTGATTCTTTCCCGTTATGTTGGGCATACATCGATTAGTTCCACCCAGTACTATCTCCGCCTGACCGCACAATCCTTCCCCCATATCATGGATATTTGTGAACAGAATTTGGGCGGCATGTATGCTCCGTTTGACCTTGCCATGGAAAGAGAGGGATTGCAGGATGGCTAATCGTGGACCGACTTTTTTTGCCAAAACGTTATCAAGATATTTCTTTGAGTATTTACCATCTGAAAGGGGACTAAGCCAAGAAACAATTCAATCCTATCGAGACGCAATGTCCTTGCTACTGGATTTCTGTGAACGGGAACGCAAAATTCGAAGAGATAGGCTGGAAGTTAGCGATTTCAATAGAGAGCTAATTGATGCTTTTTTTCGGTGGCTGGAACAGGAGAAAGGTAACTCTATTACGACAAGGAACCAACGGCGAGCAGCAATCAATGCGTTTTTTAAGTTCCTGCAGTATGAAGATCCAGGCTTTGTACTGCTATGCCAACAGATCCGGGAAATTCCTCCGAAGAAATGTGAGCAAAGGGTTGTCCCGCATCTTTCGGAAGAAGCCATCCAAACTATTTTTGGACAGCCGAACCTTACAACGCGTGAGGGACGGCGTGACTTTGCCTTCTTGACCTTAATCTATGAATCTGCTGCTCGTGCATCTGAAATCGCTAACCTTCGCTTTGGTGATATCCGTTTTGATAAAAAATGGGCCGTTGTACATCTGAAAGGTAAGGGAAGAAAGTTCCGAGATATACCAGTTCTTCCTGTACCTGCAAAGATCTTGAAGGATTATCTGGCTGAGGAATCCCAATATCGCCAATGTGATATAGATGCCCCGCTTTTTTGCAACAGAAGCAAGGCCCCTCTAACACGAGGCGGTGTCTACTACATCATACAGAAATATGTTTCCCTTGCACAAAAGGAGAAGCCTGATTTGTTCCCAGTGCGGGTCCATCCTCATGTATTCAGACACAGCCGAGCAATGCATTGGTTAGAGGCCGGTGTGGATTTGCAATATATAAAAGACCTGTAGGGCATTCTGACATTAAAACTACCGAGGTGTATGCACGGCTGAACATTAAAATGAAGCAGAAGCTGTTGGAGCAAGTGCATCCGCAGCAGCTTAGTGACCAGCAGCCCTCTTGGACAGATGACGAAAATTTGATGCAATGGTTGACTCAGCTCTATATTCCAACTAAATAATTTCACAGAATAATGTAAAGCCAGCAGGAGCATTCTTGCTGGCTTTACTACACTTCAGGAGGTGACTTTACATTATTTTCTGCTATACATTAGCGCAATTATGTTCAGCTGAACATAATTGCGCGTTAAGCACAGTCCATTCGACATGGTACCCCAGGTCATCCAGTGCGGAGAGGATGACCGAAAAGGTTTTCCCTTTATCATGCGATAAAAGGCCGGGAACATTTTCAAGCAGCAGATACGGAGGTCGCTTTGCTTGAGCCAATCGGGCAATCTCAAAGAAGAGAGTTCCTCTGGCGTCGGCAAAGCCCCGTCTGCGGCCAGCGTTAGAAAATGCCTGGCAGGGGAATCCTCCGCAGAGCAGGTCGAAGTCCGGCAGGTCTGCGGGGTCAATTTGGGTTGCGTCCGGATAGTATCGTTCCTCCTTTCCCGGTTCGTAGATTGCTTGATAGCTGGCATTGGCGTATTTGTCGATCTCACAGTGTCCAACACACCGGAAACCGCCCGCGCGGGTCAATCCGGAGCGGAAGCCGCCAATGCCGGCAAACATATCAAAGTATCGGATCAGTCTGTATCATCTCCTTCCTGCAGCGACGCAAGAAAGCCGAGAACATCCTCGTCGATGCTCCCGGCCTGCGGCGCTGCTTGTGCGATTTGGATCTGGCTACCCTGTAATTCCTGACGAACAGCCTGACGCACAGCCTCCAGCAGTTCCCGCTGATTTTTGTGTTCACAGATCATCCGGCAGACGGCACCGGTGCGCTCACCTGCCGGAATATCCATCAGCGTCCGCCACGCCTGCCGCTGGATGGGCGAGGCCATGGAGAAGGACAGGTTCAGCCGCTTCTTGTCACTGCTCATGCTTTTTCGACATTCGCTCTGTCAGACGCTCATATCCCTTGGCATTTAAGCAAACGTCATCCAGTATGATGGGACGGCATAGTCCGTCCGCGGCGGAAGCATGATGCTTCAGCAGCGCCGCACCGCCGCCAAGAAAAACAGCAGGCATGGCTCGGACGTCCAGACCGCTCTCTGCAATGGCAGAGAGCAGGCGCTTGGTGTAGCGTTCCGCTTCCAGATGGATGATCTTTTTCGCATCCTCGTTCACATGGCTGGCATCGCTGCGCAGGACACTTTCGATTTGCGCAGCCGTCATGGACAGGCCGAGGCTACGGCGGATCTGCTCGCTGATCTCATCCAGGCAGCGGATCATGCCGAGCTCCAGGCTGCGGCAGGTGGCGGCGTTGGGGATGCGGTTATCCAGCCGCATGAGATCCACCGTCCAGCCGCCGATGTCCGCCACAATGACGGACGGCTCGTTCAGCAGACCACTCTGCGTCAGCGCTGCGGCATAGCCCTGCGGATACAGCGACACTTTGGAGATCGTGATGACATAGTCCTCTCCTTCATAGCGGAAAGACACCGGTTTGCCGCCCCGGCACAGGTAGTCCCGGAACGCTTTCTTATCCCTGCCAAAGCTGGTGAGCGGCAGTCCGGCGGCCAGATGGATGTCCGCTGCCGTTCCGGCATTGCGGTATGCCAGTTCCTTTGCAATGGCGGCCAGCGTAAGAAGATAGTAATCCTCCGTTTGGGTCTTGTCCTTTTGGAGCGGCTGGCGTCCACTGCCCACCACATAATATTTACCGCCGTATTCCAGCACATTGTTCAGCGTGTACGGCTCATGCTCATGGGCCACCAGCCCGGTGTGAAAGGAAAAATACGCGGTTTTCATGGCAGCGTAGCCATGATCTACACCGATGATGATGGATTCGCTCATCTGACCTCACCTCCATGACTGCGGTGTTTCTTTTTGGGCGCTTGCCGCTGGTCATACGCCTTTCCGGCACGGATGAGATCCTGCATTTCCTTTTGCTGCACATTCCAGCGTGTCTTGCCATCCCAGCCCGGATGCACCGTGCAGAGCCGTGGCAGGTACTGTTTCAGCTCCGGTCCCTCTCTGGGAAATTCAATACCGCCTTGTAGACGATATCCTGTTCCAACTCTGCCAGCAGCGTTTCATACCTTGCCCAATCCGTCTGGTCATAGGCGCTTTTGTCTGTGAGCTGCTCATAGGCATAATCTCCCACATAACTGAGCGTCTCAAAGCAGCAGTCCTCGTAGGGGATGACCTCCGCAAGAGAATCCGGGTCCGCCAGCGCGGACAGATAGGTATCCCTTCCCTGGGCAATGAGCCAGGCGCGGAAGTCGATAAATCCGTCATCGCTGCAGCCGTATTCCTTCATGACCCCGGCGGCATCCCACAGTCCAAACTTGTCCGCAAGGTCCTGATAGGCGTGGAGGATATCATGAAAATTCTGTGCCTGCTCCGGCCCCATAGATACCAGCCGGTCTTTCAGGAAGTCCATCATAGCGTCCATATCCTGTCCGCAGGTCTCCTTTGCACTCTGGATCAGCTTCCAGAAGGTATCTTTGTTGATTTCGGTGATGTTATCGTTCATGTCCCACCTCTTTCACTCTTTTTCCTTTGTTTTCAGGAGATGTGCCAACCCCATGCGCCCCAGCGCGTCCGCGCAGATCGCTTCACGAAACGCGCGGTATTCCGGCGTGGTGGTGTCCACCTTGCCGAGAATGGCCCGTTCATAGGTGGTTCCGGGGACGATCTCCCATGTGACGGCATCGAAATGAGCTGCTTCCAGATAGCGCAGGAGGGTATGTCCGTCCGCCGCCTCAAACGCGCCCCGGTTATCTTCATAAGGGAAAGCGTCATAGGGCTGGAAGCCGGTGCTCCGCTGCGCGGCGCGGTACAGCCGAAAGCCATCCTTGTCCAGCTGCGCCGCGAATTTATGGTAGATATCCGCCGCTGACAATTCACGCCGCTCCATCCGAGGTCTCCTTTCTCATCCAAGAAGCGAAGCGTTCCAGAAAACGAACACGCTTGCGCACCTTTCCGGCAGACACATCCAGTCCGTTCATCTGCGCCTGGATGCGGTGTCGAATAGCCTTCAGCTTCTGCGGATCGTTACAGCAATCCACGATGACATACTCGCCGCCGCTGGCTGCCAGCACCTCACGCTTGCCGCTCTCATCCCGAATGGTGGACATAAGGCGCTGGCCCAGCCGCTTCCGATAGGCATCCTGCAAGGCGTCCATATCGCCGCAGACGCCGTGCCGCTTCAAAATGGCGGCGATCTCCTGAGAACTGATCCGAGTCTCCGCGGACAGCCTGTTCAGGATTTCCCGCTGTGCATCAGGAGGGAGGCTGGGCGGCGAAGACATTTTCTTCTGGCTCATCGCGTCGGCGCCTCCTTTTTTGGCATTTTCGTAACAGTCGGCGGCTCTGTTGCCCGCGCCAACTCCTTTCCATGCTCATTCAGATATCTCTGCATTTCACGGACACTTTGGCACCCAAACTCCGGTTCCTGAAAACCGCCACGCTCCGTATACAGCGTCCATTTCTGCTTTTCATAAGGGCAATCCTGAGACACCACAAAGTACCGTCCGCAGCGGTCTCCCTCCAACGGCTCAAAGCGCACGTCATCATAGAGGGGGCCGTCCAGAGGGCAGTTGTTTTTAAACCAGACATAGTAATTGTCCAGAATGGCAGGCTCCGTGATCCCCATGACAACCCTGCCGATCCGCTGCAGCCTGCCTGCAAGGGCAGAATCAGCGCAGAACCAGTCATACCACCCGGCGCGGATCTGCGTCTCACGGGATCTATCCTGAAACGCCCCACTGCGGAACAGGTCCTGCCACTGGCGAACAGAGAGCATCTCGCTCATGACGCCACCTCACAGGGAATATCCTCCGCGGGGCCGGTGTTTCGCCAGTCTGCAGGCAGGATCTTCTGCTCGATGATATCAGCGATGGGCGAACATCTGGGCGATCTCACGGGACTCCTTCACGGTGTCGCGCAGTTCTTCCAGCGTCATGCGGGTGCCTTCTGTCCAGCAGCGGACATCTTCCTCGGCGGCAGTCAGGAGGGCAGCTTTTTCGTATGCCTTGCAGAAAGTGTTTGCAACTTTGCCCCTGCGGTCGATCTCCGCATTTTGCTGTTTGAGATCCTTCTTTGCCTTTTCATATTCCAGCAGCTCCGCGGCAGCCTGTTCCCGCTGATCCTCCGGCACATCCTGAAGCTGGCGGGTCAGGTCATAGCCCTTGTTGATGGACAGTTCCTTCTTATCAAGCGCCTCCTTGATGGCGTCCGGAGCATTCTCGTCGATCTGTATGACCTTGCCCATCGTGCGCTCGCCCAAGCCGACTGCTTCGGCCAGCTCCTTGCGGGTATCTACCGCTTTTTCAACAGAAGGAAGGTTTGGCAATGTTGCCGAACCTTCCTCGGCCTCGCTGGGGCGGAAATTCTGTCCGCCAGCAGCCATGTTGGCTTTGCCTTGGCTTCGATCTCCGGGTTTCAGCTTCAGGGCAATCTTGCCAAGCTCCCACTTTTCCAAGTTGCGGCGGCCCTTCTGGGTATCGAGCGCCCACTGCTTGGCCTCCAGCAGATCCTCAAACGAGAAAACGGCCATCGTGTACGGCAGATCATGCTTTTCGCACAGCGCCTGACGGTTGTGCCCGTCGATGATGACCATGTCCTCGTTGACAATGATGGGAGAGTAGCAGCCGTTTTTGATGAGATCCGCTTCCAGAGCGTCGAGCTGCTCCGCGCTCAGAGGCGGGAGCAGCTCGGCCATCTCCGGCAGGATCACAGGGCTGCGTTCAGCGCTGGTATATGTGATCCCGGTATTTTTCATCAGGCAGCGACCTCGCGGACAGACTCATCTTCCAATTCCTGCGCCGTTTCCTCCACCTTGCGGGGAGAGAGGAACTCCACCTCGCTGGCTTTGATGAGGAAACCGGGCTGACGCTCCGGCTCGTCCTCAAAGGTAATGGTCTCAAAATCGCCGGAGGCCGCCAGCTTGCAGCCCTTCCAGGCGAATTCGGCGCAGCGCTCGGCCAGCGGGCCGCGCACCTTGATGGAGATAAAGTCGGTGAGCTTGTTGCCGTCCTTATCCTTATAGCGGCGGTCCGAGGCGATTCGCAGGATGGCGTAGGGCTTGCCGGTGGTCTCGTTCATTTTCAGTTCCACATCGTTGGTCAGGTTACCAATGGCAGTGATCTTCAGCATGGTTCAGTTCTCCTTTTTAATTATGATGTTTGATGTTAGAAAAGCCGCCCTCCCGGCATCGGGAGGGCGGCAGGGTGTTTACTTGCCCCAGCTTTCGCTGTCACCAAGAATGGCGGTATGGGCGTTAGCAGCCTCCATGACTGCGTAGTACGCCCAATGCTTACGGCTGACATCCGGGAAGGTGTTCAGCTTGCGGAGATTATCCGCAATGTATCCTCATCCGCTTCGCGGCCCAGCAGGCGGTTGACGATGGTCACAATCTCCGCGCGGTTGATCTCGTCGTCAGCGCGGAAGGAGCCGTCGCCATAGCCGTTGATCCAGCCATGCTTGGCGGCAGCCTTGATGTACGCGGCGGCCCAATAACCGTCGCTCACATCGTTGAAGTCCTTATACTGCTCCATGATCTCAGCGTCGCCATCGCCGTACACATCAAAGAAACGGACGGCCAGCGTTGTGAACTCGGCACGGGTAATGGCATCGTTGGGGGCAAAGATAGTCTTGCTCTTACCGTAGGTGACACCGTTGTTATTGAGGTATTTGGCATAACCGGAGTACCAGGCATGGGCGGGAATATCCGTAAATCTGGTGTTGGCCACGGTGGAAATGGTATCGCCGTTCTTCTCCGCCAGCAGACGGGCGAAGATAGCGGCGGCCTCCGCGCGGGTCATGCTGCGGCTGGGGCCGAAGGTCCCGTCTGTGTAGCCCAGGATATAGGTGCCGTGACGCTCTCTTTCCTCGATTTCCGGAACGGTCAGCTTTCCGTCCTGATCCGTCTTGCCCTTGGCCGTTTGGCTCAGGTCGCCCTTAACAATGATGTTTTTATTCTCCTGCGGATTTTTCTTGTGGTCGGTGACGGTAACCGTCACTCGGTGGTTTTTATCCAGATCCGTGCCATCCGGCAGTTTGACCGTAATATTGCCGGTCTTGCCGATGGCGACCTCCGCGTTGGGGATGGGGCGTCCGGTATCGGTGTGCTCCACCTTGATGGTCAGCGTCCAGCGGTCGCCGTCCGCATCCTCATAGCCAGCAGTGACCTTGCCGTCCTCGTTGGTCTTGCCGCTGCCGGTGGGAACGGTGATTTGGCCCGCGGCGTCGGTTTTACCGGAGGCGTAGTTATCATTCTTGTCTGTAACGGCAATGCTCATGCCCGGTACAGCGCTCTTGTCCTTGACCAGCTGCACGGTGACGGTGGTCTGATCTGCGTAGTCCAGCAGGCGGCTATTCGGCAGGCGGATGGAGATCGAATTATCCTTGTGGAGCGCCACGGCGGCGTTTGCGACGGGATTCTTGGTGTCGGTATCGGTGACGGTCACAAGGTAGCCGCCCACAATGGCCTCACCCTTACTGTCTGTGGTGGCGCTGTTGTAGATCTTTTCGATGGGCTGTGTCTCCAGCTTTTCGCCACACACGGTACACTCCTTGTGCTTGCCGCCCTCGGAATCGGTGGTCGGCTGCTTGTCAATGATCCAGTCGCTGGGCTTATGACCGGCAGGCTCGGTGTAGTTGCTCTTGTTGGTATCGCCGCAGCGAGCACAGGTGTTAGTGGTATAACCCATCTCCGTGCAGGTGGGAGCCGTCACTTCGGACTTGTAATCATGTCCCAGAGCCTTTTCCAGCACGGCGCCGCAGCGGGTGCAGAGCCGGGGTTCCGTGCAGGTAGCAGGAGCGCCGGGGATGTGGCCATCCGCGGGGTCAGCATCCAGACGGTGGTAACCACAGCGAGTGCAACGGTATTCCATAACCCCCTCGCCGGTGCAGGTGGCGTTGGTGACAAGGGTGCCCTTGTCCCAGTTATGGCCCAGCGGGGAGGTATAATCCGTTACAAAGGAACTGCCGCAGCCATCGCAGCGATGGATGGTCTTTCCCTCTGCATCGCAGGTAGCCTCGATCACATGAGCCTTGTAATCATGCGGAATGGTGGGCGTAATTTCCTCGATATGGCGGTCATCGCAAACGGAGCATTCCCGGACGGTATAGCCGGGGCTGGTACAGGTGGCGGCCACGGTATAGACCTCATAGCTGTGTTCGCCCTTGGGCGTGGCGGTCTGCTTCATCTGTCCGCAGCGGGAGCAAAGCTCCAGCAGCTTGCCATCGGTTTCGCAGGTAGCGTCACGGATGACGATGCCCTGCCATGCGTGGCCCAGAGAGTCCACATAGTCGCGCTTTTCGATTTTGCCACACTCCGTACAGAGGTAGCGGTCATAGCCGAGGGTTGTGCAGCCGGCCTTGGTGCTGTCCAGCAGAATATACTTGTGGTTTTCACCGCAGCCCTTGTCGGTGCAGCAATTTCCGTTGCAATGCTTGTTCTGACAGCCACAGTTGGGGTTAGAGCAGCCACAGCCGCAGTTGCCGTTCTCATCTGTGGTGTCATCACGCAGCCAGACATAGGCCACACCGTTTTCCGTCATATCCACACCGTCACAGGTGTAGGTGATCTCGTAATAAACAGTGTACTGACCCTCGTCCGTATAGTTGGGTGCGGTGGTCATGGTGCAGCTATCTGCGCTGTTGCCGTAGCGGATGGCCGTGCGGACACCGGCTTCAGACAAGTCCGTGACGCTGATGGTATGGGGCTGTCCGTCTGCCACACCGTAGTAGCTGGCAACAACGGCCTTGGCCGCCGTGTAGTCATAGCAGGTATAGTCGCACAGGCGGCACTTCTCCACGGCAGCGAAACGGCCATGAGCGGGCTGGGGCAGAGTCTCACGCCATATCATGGCGCTCCAGCACAGAGGATTTCTCGTAATTCGTACCGTAACAGAAGCAGCAGTAGGTGCCGCCTTGGTGACAGTGCGGTGGTACTTGCTGTCTACATATTCATGGGTAACGGTCTCCGGCAGATCCAGATAAAATTTGGCGGCGCAGTCATGCAGAACGTAGATGTTCTTGTCCCATGCGTAGGGGGCGCCGTTGGTCTCGTTACTGTTCCAGTCTCCACAGCGGCTGCATACGGATTTGGTCCAGTGGTAACCGGTGTAATAGGCGTTCTCGCCGGGGACACCGGCATCCAGACTGCCTACCGTTACTTCGTCAATACACATCCCGTTGGAATACTTGACGTTGCGGTTCAGGGCCGTCTCACCGGAGCGGGTATACTCCGGAACACGCCAGACGGTGAAATCCGTGTTTTCCCGGCAGGTGGCGCAGTAGAAGGTCTCATGGGTGACGATGGCGTTGACATCCAGTTCATTCGTCCGGTTGCTGGCCTGCTGCCAATGCTCGACGGGATCATGGTAGCTGTTCTGCTGGGCGGCTGATGCCGTGGGGATCATGCCAAGGCACAGGGCCAGTGTTAGAAGCATGGCCGTTACACGGTGAGAAAAGAAATATTTTTTATTCAAATGCGAACTTCCTCCTTATATTTTCTGAATAGGTTTCTTTGGATCTTTCGTGTTGATTACTTGGTTACCGCCCCCTCTCAGGTGTTTTTCTTTTTTGCAGATACTCATTCCAGTCCTTGCCGCTGCGGGGTTCCTCCACGGTCACGGCGTAGCCCATGGCTGCGTATTTGTTCTGAAATTGCCGAGCCGCCTCCCGTCCCGGCCCATCTGCGTCCAGGCACAATTCGATCCGTTTGATCTGCGGATGATCTGCCAGATAGGCTTGCAGCGCGCCGTCATAAAGGCCGCAGAGGGCCAGCGCGTTCGGTGTGTTCCGGTGGAGTGTGAGATAGCTCATCAGGTCGATGGGCGCCTCGAATACGAAAACCTGATCTGAGCTGCGGTCATACGGGAGTGCGAAGCCGATGTGTTTATCGCTGCCTGTCACATCTCCGCGGAAGCCCTTGCCCTCCCGGTCATAGGTTCCGCGCAGGCCCGCGTATTTTGCCTGTCCCGCGCTGTTCTTTCCGACGAACACGCAGTTGTGATGCTCGGCGTCCTCATACAGCAGGCCGCTGTTCAAAAACTGACGGATCACCTGTGGGACGATGCCGCGCTTGTGCAGGTAGGCAAACACCCTGCGATCATCCGCATTGCGAGGGGGCAGGGTAAAGGGCTTTTGCACCTCGTCCCGCTTGACGGAAGGCACCGCTTTGTCGGGGGAGTCTCTTGCCCTGCCGTGAAAGGCCAGTAGGTACTCCACAGCCTCTGGAAAGCTCTTGCCGCAGAATTGCTGCAGGAAGGTAATGGCGTCCCCGCCAGTATTCTGCGAGTACCGAAACCACTTGCGGCGGTCCTTGATCCGCAGGCTGTCCATTTCCGCTGTGGTGTGGTATCTGCCGATCCGCCGCACCTGATAGCCCAAATGGGACATCAGCTCCGGCAGATCCGTTTCCTTGGCGATCTGCATTTCTGTGTCTGTGAAGCGTCTTTTGATCTTGCTTGCCATAGTGATGACCTCCTTTCTGGCGAAACGCAAAAAGCCACCCAGGGCATCCGAGAGATTCGGATGCCCTGGGTGGCTTTTCCCTAAATCATGTTCTTTTGTTTGGGCTTTAACGCGGGCCTACACAGCGTTATCTTCGTGGGGGGTGTCCGTGTCCGCTGGAGCGGTCACGTCGGCCACACGGGGCGCGACAGGGGCCTCAGTGGGGGTGTTCTGCTCTTCGGTGTTCTCAGCGTCCGCCTCGTCCAGCGCCTGCGTGATCAGGTTCAGCACGAAGTCTCGCTGGGTGAGCTTTTTGCCGTTGCGGAGCGTCTCGCGCTCCAAGTGACGCTTGATGCGCTGGAAGAGTTCTTCGGGAATCTGGAATGCCATGGTTCTGCCTTTTTCAGTCATTTGAATGCCGCCTTTCTGATTTTCCATCATGTTGTAATAGTCTTGGATGAGATTTGTGATGTACTCGCTGGTGGTCTGGCCCAGCCGTTCCCGTTCTTCGCTGACCCGCTCATGCAGGTCGATGGGAATCTGAGCGCACAAGTTTTTGGTGGTTGCCATTCTCGGACACCTCTTTCGTATTTTTGTAACGCAAGCATACCCGAAAGGTTACGAGAAAGCTATTACCAACACCACCAAGGAATGGCAGACAAACGAAGCGAAAGCAACATAAGCACCAATGAGACGAAAAAGGCCACCGTCCGCTCCCACATGGGGAGCCGAACGGCGGCCTGCCTTCTTATTCTTCATTCTTTTTTAGCCTCGGTGTTCAAGTCACACCAGTCCATAAGAGCGCTCTGCTGCATCTCTGAAATGTCGCCTCTCGCGTGGAAAAACTGTTTTTCTGAAAAAAGCGTTTTTCCCAACTTTTTCGCCAGCAAAAAGCCTGTAAAGATGCAAAAACGCCGCACTTTCGTGCGGCGTTTTCTGTGTTGCATCTTTCATCAACACATCTTGGAGCGGGCTACGAGGCTCGAACTCGCTACCTCCACCTTGGCAAGGTGGCGCTCTACCAGATGAGCTAAGCCCGCAAATGGTGCCCAGAGCCGGAATCGAACCAGCGACACGAGGATTTTCAGTCCTCTGCTCTACCAACTGAGCTATCTGGGCAAAAATGGCGACCCGGAACGGGCTCGAACCGTCGACCTCTAGCGTGACAGGCTAGCGTTCTAACCAACTGAACTACCGGGCCATTTTTGTGGTGGGAACAACTGGACTCGAACCAGTGACCCCCTGCTTGTAAGGCAGGTGCTCTAACCAGCTGAGCTATGCTCCCAGGTTTCCGTCATCCGTCATCGTCAGACGGCAAAAGCTATTATATGTGAAAGCAGGTCAAATGTCAACCCAATTTTTCAAATTTTTTATTTTTATTTTTTTCAGACCGTCTGCCCCCTGCTGCACAGGGGGCAGAAGGTCTGTTTGGTCAGGCTTCGGAGGCCTTTTCCAGCAGCTCCCGGATTTCCTCCGGGGTGAACCGCTGACGGCTGTCACAGAACTGACAGGTCAGCTCGATGCCGTTGGGGTCCTCCGCCAGCTCCGTAAGCTGCTTGCGGCCCAGACTCACCAGCGCCGCAGCCATTCGCTCCCGGCTGCAATAGCAGCGGTACTCCACGGGGACCGTTTCCAGGATCTCCAGCTCAAAATCCTTCATGACTCGCCGCAGCAGGCTCTCCGGGTCATCGTTCTCCATCAGCAGGTTGGTGACGGGTCCCGCCGCCATGATCCCCTTTTCCAGACGGTCGATGATGCCCTCCGGCGCACCGGGCAAAAGCTGGATGAGATAGCCGCCGGCGCGGAGCACGCTCCGGTCCCGGTCCACCAGCACGCCCAGGCCGCAGGCCGTGGGGATCTGCTCGGACTCCACGAAGTAGCTGGCCAGATCCTCCGCGATCTCGCCGCCCAGCAGTTCCACGCTGCCCACATAGGGCTCCTTCAGATTCAGGTCCTTGATGACCGTCAGCGTCCCGCCGTGGCCCACAGCGCCGCCCACATCCAGCTTGCCGTCCTCCCGGATGGGCAGGTCGATCTGGGGATTCTGAACGCTGCCCCGGACGTTGCCCTCGTTGTCCGCCACCACCAGCAGCGTCCCCAGGGGGCCATCGCCCTTGATGCGGAGGGTCACGCTGGAACCGTCTCCCTTTAGCTCATTGCCCATCATGGAACCGGCCGCCAGCAGGCGGCCCAAGGCCGCCGTTGCCACCGGAGAGGTCTGGTGGATCTGCCGGGCACGCTCCGTCAGTGCCCGGGTGGACACCGCCGCCGCCTTTACAAAGCCATCCTTGGAGATGGCACGAACCAGTTGATCGCTCATATTTTCCATTACTCCTTTGTCAGTTCACTGGCTTCCGGCAGCGGACGATCCACCGGTCCTCCGTATCCTTAGGCGCCCGGGCCGTCAGGTCGCCGGTGATCTTGACGGCCTCAAAGCCCGCGTCCGTCAAAAACGCCGTCAGTTCCGCCGCGCTCCACGCCCGCTCCCTGTGCTCCTCGCAGTCCCGGTCCCATGTACCGTCTGCCCGCAGCTGGAACAGGTCCACCTGATAGGTGCAGATACTTGTCTTTTCCGAGAAAAATGTTCGCCAGACGCAGTAGCTTTCCTCGGTTTCGTCCGTATAGAGCTGTCCGTCCATCCGCCGCAGCTTGTATGGTGTGTTGACATCAAAGAAAAAGCTGCCGCCGGGCTTCAGCGCGTGGAACACCCGCCGGAAGGTCTCCCGGATATCCTTTTCCCGGGTCAGATAGTTCAGGGAATCCAGCGTGGACACCACGGCATCCACCGGCTCCGGCAGACGAAGCCGGGGCATGGACTGCTGCACAAACAGCGGCGGCTGTTCCAAAGCCGCCGCCTTGCTCATGGCCTGAGTCAGCATTTCCTCCGACAGGTCCGTAGCCGTGACCGCATAGCCCTTGGCCGCCAGCAGACAGGCGATGGTCCCGGTGCCGCAGGCCAAGTCCAAAACGGTATGCACCGGGATCCTACTTTTCTGAAACAGCTTTTCCAGATAGTCCGCACGGCGGCGGTACACGCCGTCCGCCATCAGGCCGTCATAGCTTGCGGCCAGTGCGTCATAGCTGCTCATTTCGCCTCTTCCTCGGCCTTTTCCGCCTTCAGACGGGCAAAGACCCGCTCATACGCGCCGGTACCGTAGCTCAAAGACCGGTTCACCCGGCTGATGGTAGCGGAGGACGCGCCGGTCTGCTCCAGAATGTCGCTGTAGATCATACCGTCATTCAGCAGAGAGGCCACTTCAAACCGCTGCTCCATGGAGCGCAGCTCGGAAACCGTACAGAGGTCCTGAAAAAAATCATAGCACTCCTGGGGATCCTTCAACTGCAAAATCGCCTGATACAGCTTATCACTTTTTTCCTTTTTTCCAATTCTGATCATAAAGGAGGCACCTTTCTTCCATAATTTCATATTTTCCGCACAAATTGCAGGATTCACTTTCAGCATTTACATTTTAACACAGTAGTTTGAGAAAAGGAAGCCCTCCAAATGTTAAATTTTAATTTCAGCCGCTGAACCCTTCTCAGCCGGACCGCATAGGATGCGACAGTGTCAGGAAAGGAGGCAGCGCTGTGGAAGCAGTCACATCAGGACTGAACACCGAGATTTTTTCCGCTGAGCGGGAATGGACTGTGGAGGGACTTCCGGTGCTTACCGCGCAGGTGTCCCTCCCTGAGCCTGTGGGCTCGGAGAACCGGACCACCCGGCGGATCCGGCGGTACTACCGCGCCCAGTGCCGGGCCTTTCTCCGGTACTGTGAACGTTGGCTGTTTCCCATGGCAGCGCGAGCCTGCCGGGAGGCGCTGGCAGACAGCCGCCCCCTTCCCCAGCTCCAAGCGGAACTGTCCTTTCGGGTCACCTACAACGAGGGCGGCTTCTGGAGTCTGTATACCCAAATCCGGGAGCCAGCCGCCGATGGACACATTCTGCTGCGACGCTGGGGCGATACCTGGGACCTGCGGCGGGGCTATCCGGTTTCGCTTCCGAGCTTTTTTCCGCACCGGCGGGGCTGGAAGCGGCGCCTGCTGACTTTGGCCGCTCAGGAGATCCAGCGTCAGGAGACTGCCGGGTACGCCCGGTATCTGGACGGCTGGCTAAGGCGGCTGCGGCAGCAGTTCAACCCCATGCGGTTTTACCTCACCCCGGAAGGCCTTGCCTTCTTCTACCCCATGTACGCCATCGCCCCGGCGGCGGAGGGTATCCCTGTCTTTACCGTCCCCTACGAAGCGGTGGGGCCATACGTGCCCGTTTCAGAAGCAGAGCCGTCCTCGTCTGCTCCGCAGACATAGCAAACAGCGTCCCCGCTTCCGCAGGGACGCTGTTTATTATCTTATTGTTCGCTTATTCGCCGAAGTTGTCCTTCACCAGGTCCACCAGTGCGCCGACAGCTTCCTTCTCGTCTGCGCCGTCCGCGATCAGGGTAATGGTAGTACCCTTCACGATGCCCAGGGACAGAACGCCCAGCAGGCTCTTGGCGTTAACGCGCCGATCATCCTTTTCCACCCAGATACCGCTCTTAAACTCATTGGCCTTCTGAATAAAGAAGGTTGCGGGTCTGGCGTGCAGACCTACCTCGTTATTAACGGTGATTTCCTGTGTATACATGATACAGCTCTCCTTTTCTATACCAAGTAATTCCTCATCTTAAATCAAAGAGGTGTGCTCCACCAGTTTTCTGATTGTTATTTTACCTGTTTTTTCACGTTCCGTCAACGGCGTTTTTCACAAACATTTGAATTGAAATGTGGAACGCCCCCCAACAATACAGGCAGGATTCCCAAAAGCGATCCTCCGTCCGAAAAAGCGTGGTATGCTCTTTTCATCATATTCCGCCAGAGCGGAAAGCGTGACCAGGGTGCACAAAGCGCCGGGTCTGCGGAGCATCTTCCATACGTTCGGACGCCGCCAAGGCGCTTTTCCAGAAAAACAAACGGAATTTTGCGTGAAAACCAGACCTTTGCGGCATACTACGCCATGGGTATCGCAAACTCCCAGCAAAGGAGGAACGCACATGAAATCTCGCGCTTCCCTGTTTTTGACGGTCTTGCTGCTGGCACTGTCCCTCACCGCCTGCGGCAAGGAGCCCGCCAAGAACGATCGAAATGACGCCGGGTCCGGTCAGAACAGCGCCTACGACGCCGTTTCGGACCCAAACCGGACAATGCTCCCAACAATGACGCCATCATTGGGCGGGATGACCACACCGTCACCGCCCCGGACACCAATCCCGCCCCCAACCCCGCCAATGATCCTGCCAACGAGCCTGCCGGAGACCTTCCCGGCGCATCTATGGACCGGATGCTCCGCAACGGCCGTGTCCATGACCGGGACGGCGACCTGCTGGACGGCGAAAATTCCGTCACCCCCGGCGCAGACCGTTGATGAAGCTCAGCGTGTCGAAAAAGTCTTTTCGTCCCGCTGAGCAAGTTTTCAGAACCTTTATCAGGTCTGAAAACTTAGGATTTCAATGGTGCGGGGAAACAGGCGAAGCGCCGCCGGTGGCGGATCAAGCGAGTCTGTTTCGAGGAAGGCTCCCAATCAGCGGATATAAAGTATCCGCTGATTGGCTTGAGCCGACGGTGTATCCCTTTTGGGGTTATCTCCGCGCTAAGAGCCGCCTTACGGCGGTTGCGCTCCGAAACGCGCCTGCGGGCGCAGTCCCGCACACACCCTTTACCCGCAAGGGGTATGCGGCGTACCGCCCGAACCGTCGGTACGCCGCTTTTCATCTCATCGTTCTGTCCATTAGGCGGTGGCACAGGGCTTTTCACCAAGGCGGATTTCTGCTATAATAGAGCAAAAGTTTCGCTCTGTCCCTGACCAGAGGAGCGATTGCAGGAGGTCCCGCCATGTCCCAGAAATTTTCCATGACGCCCATTGCCCATATCCACAGTGATTTCGCCGAAAAATTCGGCGTGCCCCGGCAGAGCGGGCTGGTGGAGGAGCTGGAGGCTGACATTGTTTTCGAACCGGCCTATCAGAACCCGGACGCCCTCCGGGGCTTGGAGGACTTCTCCCACATCTGGCTCATCTGGGTCTTTGACCGGGCCATCCGGGATACCTGGTCCCCCACGGTCCGCCCGCCCCGGCTGGGGGGCAACACCCGGATGGGTGTCTTTGCCACCCGCTCCCCCTTCCGGCCAAACCCCATTGCTCTGTCCTGCGTGAAGCTTGCGGGCATCCGGCAGACGGCGGAAGGCCCCGTGCTCCGGGTCCGGGGGGCGGATCTGGTAAACGGCACTCCCATTCTGGACATCAAGCCTTACATCCCCTACGCCGACAGCCATCCCGACGCACTGGGAGGCTTCGCCGCCGTACCGGCAGGGGAAACCCTGTCTGTTTCCATCCCCCCAGCCCTGTTAGCGCAGGTGCCCGCAGAGCGGCAGGAGGCTTTGCGGGGCGTTCTGGCTCAGGACCCCCGGCCCCACTACCAGAAGGACCCGGAGCGGGTCTACGGCTTCTCCTTTGCCGGTTTTGAAGTCCGTTTCACCGTGGACGGGAACCAGCTCACCGTCCGGGATATCCGTCCGGCTGAATATAATATTTGCTGAAACTCCGGCGGTCCGCATTGCTGCGGACTGCTGTTTTTTTGGAGGTCCGTTTCCCTATGCGCGCAAAACAAAACGGAACTGCGCAAAGGTTCAACGAGTGGTTTTTTATTTTTCGTGTAAAAACCCATTGACAAAGTAGGTTTGTTGGTATATGGTTTAACCATACCAAGTTTGTAGGTGATTATATGACTACTTTTATGTGCACTCCTGATATCCGATGTTGATGGACCCCTTCCCCGCCGACCCATCAAACAAAATCATGTTCAAGGAGTGCTTTTTTATGATCTATCCTGCCATATCCGGTATTGCCTCCCCTTCGCCGTCATCTGCGAAACAGGAGGTACCGGCCCATGATTAACTACGCCCATCTGAAATCCCAGATGATCCAGCTTTTGGATCTTCTGCGGTCCATTCTCTACCCCAATGTGTTCGACGCCATGGAGGAAGCCCACTCCAAAGAAGAACTGGAAGCGGCCGCCCGGCGTCAGCTTCGGGAGATCCTGGAGCGGATCTATCGGGAACCCCCTCAATATGACGATGTGATCGACACTCTGTTTTCCAAACTCCCCGCCATCCGGGACACGCTGGACACCGACGTGCAGGCTGCCTACGAGGGCGATCCCGCCGCCACCTGCCGGGAGGAAGTCATGTTGGCCTACCCAGCCTTTGAAGCCATCAGCATTTTCCGCATCGCCCATGAGCTGTATCTCATGAAGGTCCCCATGCTGCCCCGGATGATGACGGAATATGCCCATTCCCTCACCGGTATCGACATTCACCCCGGCGCCACCATTGGGCCGTACTTCTTCATTGACCACGGCACCGGCGTGGTCATCGGCGAGACTACCGTCATCGGCGAGCACGTCAAGCTGTACCAAGGCGTGACCCTGGGTGCCAAGAGCTTCGCCGTCAAGGCGGACGGCACGCTGGTAAAGGGCAACAAGCGTCATCCCAACATCGGCAGCAACGTGGTCATCTACGCCGGGGCCACGATCTTAGGCGGCGACACCTATATTGGTGATAACTGCGTCATCGGCGGCAATGTGTGGCTGACCCACTCCGTGGAACCCGGCAAACGGGTCCTTACCGCCCGGGAGCAGACGGAATTTGTGACCACAGATATCTGATAATTTTTACATATTATACACAGCACCACAAAGGAGGAACCCGCTATGGTATACGCAGATAATGCTGCAACAACAAAAATGAGCCGCACGGCCATCGACGCCATGCTGCCCTACATGGAGACCCATTACGGCAACCCCTCCAGCCTTTACCGGCTGGGCAGGAGGCCGCCGAAGCCTTACAGAGCGCTCGGGAGACCGTGGCCGCCTGTCTGGGCTGCACACCCCGGTGAGATCACCTTTACCTCCGGCGGCAGCGAGGCCGACAATCAGGCTTTGATCTCCGCCGCCCGCATCGGTGAGCGCAAGGGCAAGAAGCACATCATCTCCACCGCCTTTGAGCATCACGCCATTCTCCACACCCTGAAGAAGCTGGAAAAGGAAGGCTTTGAGGTTGAGCTGCTGCCGGTGGGCCCCATCGGCACCGTCACCGCCCAGCAGGTAGCGGACGCTATCCGGCCCGACACCTGCCTGGTCACCACCATGTACGCCAACAACGAAATCGGCTCCATCCTGCCCATCGCGGAGATCGGCGCGGTCTGCCGGGAAAAAGGCGTCCTGTTCCACACCGATGCTGTGCAAGCCGCCGGTCATCTCCACATCAATGTCAACGAGCAGAACATCGACATGCTGTCCCTCTCCGGCCATAAATTCCATGGTCCCAAGGGTACCGGCGTGCTGTATGCCCGGCAGGGCATCCCCCTGACCAACATCATCGAGGGCGGCGCCCAGGAGCGGGGCAAGCGGGCCGGTACGGAAAACGTCCCCGGCATTATGGGCTTGGCCGCCGCGCTGAAGGATGCCTGCGATCACATCGACGAAAATGCCGCCAAGGTCTCCGCGCTGCGGGACCAGCTCATCGCCGGTCTCTCTCAGATTCCCCACAGCGCCCTGAATGGCGATCCCGTCCACCGGCTCCCCGGCAACGTGAACTTCTGCTTTGAGGGCATTGAGGGCGAAAGCCTGCTGTTGCTGCTGGATCAGGCCGGGATCTGTGCGTCCTCCGGCAGCGCCTGCACCTCCGGTTCTCTGGACCCCAGCCATGTGCTGCTGGCCATCGGCCGTCCCCACGAGGTCGCCCACGGCTCCCTGCGGCTGAGCCTGTGCGAATGGAACACTCAGGAGGATGTGGATCACATTCTCAAGGAGGTCCCCCGGATCGTGGCGTACCTGCGGAGCATTTCTCCCGTGTGGAAGGATCTTGCCAGCGGCAAGAAGCAGTTCATGCTGTAACGCTTCCACTCTTCCCGATAGCGCGAATATTTACTTTTTATAACCCAAGGAGGCTTTCAACATGGCACTTTATACAGAAACCGTCATGGACCATTTCACCCATCCCCGGAATGTGGGCGAGATCCCCGACGCCGACGGCGTAGGCGAGGTAGGCAACGCCAAGTGCGGCGACATCATGAAAATGTACCTCAAGATCAAGGATGACCGTATCGAGGATGTAAAGTTCGAGACCTTCGGCTGCGGCAGCGCCATCGCGTCTTCCTCCATGGCCACGGAGCTCATCAAGGGCAAGACCATTGAGGAAGCGCTGGCCGTCACCAACAAGCAGGTGGTGGATGCGCTGGGCGGTCTGCCCGCTTATAAGCTGCACTGCTCCGTACTGGCGGAGGAATCCATCAAGGCGGCTGTCAAAAACTATTACGACCGCAACAACATCCCCTACGACCACAGCAAGTTCCCCGACTGTGAGCACTGCGAGGGCGGCTGTCCCATGGTTTGATGGGTAAGGTACTGATCGCAATGAGCGGCGGCGTTGATTCCAGCGTCGCCGCTTACCTTTTGAAGCACAGCGGCTGGGACTGCGTCGGCGCTACCATGACCCTTTACCGCAATGAGGACATCGGCATTTCCCGCAGTCGCACCTGCTGCTCTTTGGAGGATGTGGAGGATGCCCGCAGCGTGGCGTTTCGTCTGCGGATTCCCTACTACGTTTTTAACTTCTCCGATGAGTTCCGCCGTCAGGTGATGGACCGCTTTGCGGATGCCTACGGACAGGGGCAGACGCCCAATCCCTGCATCGACTGCAACCGCTACCTGAAATTCCGGCATCTCTATGACCGGGCAGCCCTTCTGGGCTGCGACACCATCGCCACCGGCCATTATGCCCGGATTGAGCGGGAAAACGGTCGGTATCTGCTGAAAAAGGCGCTGGACAGCAGCAAGGACCAGAGCTATGTACTCTATATGCTGACCCAGAAGCAGTTGGCCCTCACCCAATTTCCATTGGGTGCCCTCCGTAAGGCGGAGACCCGGCAGTTGGCGGACAGTCTGGGCTTTTTTAACGCCAGAAAGCCGGACAGTCAGGACATCTGTTTCGTCCCGGATGGAGACTATGCCGCTTTCATCCGTCGGCACTCCGGAAAAGCGGACGCCCCCGGTGATTTCGTAGACGAATCCGGCCGGATACTGGGACGTCACAAGGGCATCGCCCACTATACCATCGGCCAGCGGAAAGGATTGGGTATCCCTTCCAATCGACCGCTGTACGTAAAAGCCATTGATCCAAAGAGCAATCAGGTGGTCCTCAGCGGAAATGACGCTCTATTCTCCCAGCAGCTCACCGGTGAGAATTTCAACTGGATCGCCTGGGAAGCGCCGCCCCGCCAGTTCCGGTGCAGTGCCAAGATCCGCTACCGCCAGACGGAGCAGCCCTGTGAGGTGACGGTGGAGGAGGACGGCTCCGTGCAGGTGCTGTTCGACCGTCCCCAGCGGGCCATCACTCCGGGACAGGCGGTGGTACTCTATGACGGAGACACCGTTCTGGGCGGCGGTACGATTTTATAGCCCATGGCCGCAGCACAAAAAACCAGCGGAAAGGACAAGCCTTTCCGCTGGTTTTTCAGTTTCTATCAGGTTTCCGCTGTTTCATCGGCGGAGGCCATACGCTTCCGGGCATGGTCACAGATGGCCTTGAAGGTCTGGTCGCTGATGTCATGCTCCATTTTGCAGGCATCCTCCTCCGCGGTCTCCGGCTCCACGCCCAAACTCACCAGAAAACGGGTCAGGGTCCGGTGCCGCTGGAGCATTTTGGACGCGATCTGCATACCGGCATCCGTCAATGTGATGAGGCCGTCCTTATCCATCTCAATATATCCGTTTTCCCGCAGACGCTTGGTGGCGTAAGTCACGCTGGGCTTCGTCACCCCCAAGTGCTCCGCTACGTCCACAGAGCGCACATATCCATGCTTGGTCTGCATCATCAGCATGGTTTCCAGATAATCCTCAGATGCTTTCAGGATCTGCACGGCCATCACCGGTCCTTTCTTCCTATCACGATTCAGGGCATCGCCGTCCGCCCAAAAGCCTTGGCGAAAGCGACAGCCCGCATGAAGCTGTTTTGGGCATTTTACCATATTTTCTTCACAAATGCAAGGTGTCTTCTCCCCTGAGATTTTGACAATATTTTTAAAAATCCCGGTTGACAGAAGAGATTAGAGATGTTAAACTAAGCTGTAGTTAGAGAAGGCTAACGCCTTACAAAGCGTGACGGCTGCACTCCGACTATTCTTTTTCCATAATAGTTAGTTCAATTTAACTAACAGATTCGGAGGGATCGTTATGATGCCGCTTGCACTGGCAAATATCGGTGAAGAATACATGATCCGCAGGGTCAGCGGAAATCCCGAGGTAAAAAAGCACCTGGAGGACCTGGGGTTCACCGCCGGCGGGTCCATCACGGTGGTGTCCGCTCTGGGAGGCAACATCATCGTCAAGGTGAAGGAGTCCCGGGTGGCCATCAGTGAGGAGATGGCCCGCAAGATCATGATCTGATCCATTTGAATTTGAAATCTGATAGAAACAGTAGGAGGAAATAAGTATGAAAACGCTGCGTGACGTCAAAATCGGTGAGACCGTAAAGGTCGTCAAGCTCCACGGAGAGGGCCCCATCAAGCGCCGCATCATGGACATGGGTATCACCAAGGGCGTGGAGATCTATGTCCGTAAGGTCGCCCCTCTGGGCGATCCCATGGAGGTCACCGTCCGGGGCTATGAGCTGAGCCTGCGGAAGGCCGACACCGAAATGATCGAGGTCGAGTAAACACAAAAATTTTTCAAATACGGTTTGAGCACTCAAACCAAAAGGAGCATGTATGGAAAAGCAGATCAAAATTGCCTTGGCAGGCAACCCGAACTGCGGTAAGACGACCCTGTTCAACGCCCTGACCGGTTCCAACCAGTTCGTGGGCAACTGGCCCGGCGTCACCGTGGAGAAAAAGGAAGGCAAGCTGAAAAAGCATGACAATGTAGTCATCATGGACCTTCCCGGCATCTATTCCCTGTCCCCCTACACTCTGGAAGAGGTGGTGGCCCGTAACTATCTGGTGGGAGAACGGCCCGACGCCATTCTGAACATCATTGACGGCACCAACCTGGAGCGCAACCTCTACCTCACCACCCAGCTTACCGAGTTGGGTATCCCGGTGGTCATCGCCATCAACATGATGGACGTAGTCCGCAAGAACGGCGACCAGATCAATGTAGCGGAGCTGTCCCGGGAGCTGGGCGTGCGGATCATTGAGATCTCCGCGCTGAAGGGGGACGGCGTCATGGAAGCCGCTGAAGCCGCTGTGAAGGCCGCCGAGGGCACCAAAACCGTTCCCATGCACACCTTCTCCGGCCCTGTGGAGCACGCCATCGCCCACATTGAGGAGGCCGCGGTGCACAACCTGCCGGAGGAGCAGCAGCGCTGGTACGCCATCAAGATCTTCGAGCGGGATGACAAGGTGCTGGAAAAGCTCAGCATCCCCGCCGATGTCATGTCCCATATTGACGCCGACATCCAGGCCGCCGAAAAGGAGCTGGACGATGATGCCGAGAGCATCATCACCAATGAGCGGTACGTCTACATTGCAGAGCTTATCAAGAGCTGCTACAAGAAGCACAATCAGGGGCAGCTCTCCGCCTCCGATAAGATCGACCGGATCGTCACCAACCGCTGGCTGGGCCTGCCTATTTTCGCCGTGGTCATGTATCTGGTGTACTACATCGCCATGGTGACCGTGGGCTCCGCCGCTACCGACTGGGCCAATGACGGCCTGTTCGGTGACGGCTGGCACCTCTTCGGTATGGGCACCAGCGAATATACCGAGGTCGCTGACAATTACACCGCCGCCTCCGAGGCCATCAGCGCCTACTATGAGCTGGACACTGAATCTGATGACTTCGATCCCGACACCGCTCTGGCCGATATGAAGGCTGTTCAGCCCGCCTCCGCATCCACTACCATCGAAGTGGAGGATGAAGAGACCCTGGCCATGAATGACATGACCGTTTACTATGACGCCATCCCCGCTGACGCTGATAAGGAGACCACCGTCGGCATGAGCTATCTGGACGCTGTCACCTACTTTGAGGAGAATGGCTTTGACGAGCCCGATCCTGCCGACTACGGCGTGTGGGTCCCCGGCGTGCCCGTGCTGATCGGCAATGCTCTGGAGGCCGCCGGTGCTGCCGAGTGGCTCAACGGCTTGATCCTGGACGGCATCGTGGCCGGCGTCGGCGCGGTGCTGGGCTTCGTACCCCAGATGCTGGTGCTGTTCCTGATGCTGGCGTTTCTGGAGGCCTGCGGTTACATGGCCCGTATCGCCTTCGTTCTGGACCGCATCTTCCGCAAGTTCGGCCTGTCCGGTAAGTCCTTCATCCCCATGCTCATCGGTACCGGCTGCGGCATCCCCGGCATCATGGCCTCCCGTACCATTGAAAACGAGCGTGACCGCCGTATGACGATCATGACCACCACTTTCATCCCCTGCGGCGCTAAGGTGCCCTTTATCGCCATGGTGGCAGGCGCTATCTTCGGCGGCGCTGCTTGGGTGGCTACCTCCGCCTACTTCGTGGGCATGGCTGCCATCATCATCTCCGGCATCATGCTGAAGAAAACCAAGATGTTTGCCGGCGATCCCGCACCCTTTGTCATGGAGCTGCCCGCCTACCACTGGCCCACCGTGGGCAATGTGCTGCGCAGCATGTGGGAGCGTGGCTGGTCCTTCATCAAGAAGGCAGGCACCATCATTCTGCTGTCCACCATCGCTGTGTGGTTCACCACCTACTTCGGCTGGGCTGAGGACGGCTTCCGGATGCTCTCCGAGGAAGAGATCGACTGCTCCATCCTCGCCCACATCGGCAGCCTGATCGCCTGGATCTTCGCGCCTCTCGGCTGGGGCAACTGGAAGGCCGCCGTGGCTTCCATCACCGGTCTGGTGGCCAAGGAAAACATCGTTGGTACGCTGGGTATTCTCTACGGCGGCGGTGATGAGACTGTCTATCAGGCTCTGGGAGCTGTCTTTACCCAGATCAGCGGCTACTCCTTCCTGGTGTTTAACCTGCTGTGCGCCCCCTGCTTCGCCGCCATCGGCGCCATCAAGCGGGAGATGAACAACGCCAAGTGGACCTGGTTCGCCATTGGCTATCAGTGCGGCTTCGCCTATCTGTGCGCCCTGATGGTCAACCAGTTCGGCAAGGCCTTCACCGGTAGCCTGAACGTCATCGGTCTGGTGGCTGCCATCGCCGCTCTGGCCTTTATCATCTACATGCTGGTTCGTCCTTACAAGGAAGCTACCAAGCTTTCCACTAAGGTCTGATTTTTCCCTTACTCTCCATTCTATATCTTCCATCTTCCATTTCTTTCAAAGGAGTGATTTTCCATGCTGACCTGGTTGAGTGCCAATCTCTCTACCCTCCTCATTTCTCTTGTCTTATTTGCCGTTGTCATTTCCATTGTCCGGTATCTCATCCGGCAGAAAAAGCAGGGCAAGCACACCTGCGGATGCAGCGGCGGCTGCGCCGGTTGTTCCGGCGGCTGCCACTGCGGACGGTAAACACTCCCAAAGAGAACAGGCGCGTGGGGCATCCCACGCGCCTGTTCTTCTCTTTGCTAACTTGTTTACAATTTGAATTCCTGCTCCGCAAAAGGATCAGATTTTGACGATCTTCCCGGTTTTCCACGCCTCCGTGGTGGCGTAGCCCACCCGTGTGGCATAGATGCCGTCCGCCACGCCGGTATCCGGCTTCCGCCCCTCCCGGACGCAGCGGACAAATTCCTCCATTTCCGTGAGGTACGCCTCTGCAAACCGCTCCGGGAAAGACTCCACGCACTCAGTTCGGGCGCCATTCACATCGTAGACCATAGCCCGGTTCTTCTCCGGCACAGCAGAAATGCGGATCGTGCCCTCCGTGCCTACGATCTCCGTTTCGATATGGTAGCCGTAGGGGGCGGTGCGGCCCACATGGACCATGCCCATAGCGCCGTTTTTGAATTTGTAGACGGCGACGCCGGTCTCATCGTCCCCGGCGTCCTGAAAGGCTGGGTGCTTAAAGGTGCAGCCCATAGCGTAGACCTCCGCAGCCTCGCTCCCCAGGAACCAGCGCATCAGATCTATGTCGTGAATGGCAGAATCCAGAAAGATCCCGCCGGAGGTCCCGCTGTACCGGATGGCCCCCTCCACCACGGCTTCCGGGTCGATCCCGGTGGATTTCACCAGATAGGGCGTACCGATAGCTCCCGCAGAGATTTTTTCCTTGGCATAGGCGTAGGACTTGTCATAGCGCCGCATAAAGCCCAGCATACACACCAATTCCGGGTGCCGGGCCACGGCCGCCTCCGCCTGAAGGCATTGTTCCATCGTAACGCCCAGAGGCTTTTCGGAAAACACGTGCTTCCCCGCGTCCAGCGCCGCCTCGATCTGCCAGCAGTGCTCCCCGGAGGGGGACACGATGGCCACCGCGTCCAGCTCCGGATCGGCAACCATCTCCCTGAAATCGCCGTACACCTTTTCAAGTCCCAATTCCTGACGGGCATACGCCTGACTGTCCGCGCCGGGCACGCAGGCCGCCGTCAGGACCGCGCCGGGGATCTTGTGTGCAAGGTTGGCAGCATGGACCCGGCCCAGCCGCCCCAGACCGGCAATGCCAACACGCAGTTCCTTCATAAGCAGTCTCCTTCCATTCAACTTGATCGGTTCAAAATAAAATTACGCCGCCGCTTTCGCGGCGGCGTAATTCAACTCAACAGTGCGTCCGGGGGACGATTTACTGTGCAGCCATCTTACGGGCCTTGGCCTCCATCTTATTACGGAAGACGTCGATGGTAACGGCCAGGATGATAACAGAGCCGATGACGATGTACTGGACATCGTTCTTAGCACCGGCCAGGTTCAGGCCGTTGCGGATAACAGCCATCAGCAGAGCGCCGATCAGGGTGCCCCAGATGGTGCCCTTGCCGCCGGTGAAGGAAGCGCCGCCCACGATGCAGGCTGCGATGGCATCGTTATCGTAGGTGGAACCGGCGTTGCCGTTAGCGGAAGCCAGACGGCCAACAGACACGATACCAGCCATACCGGCCATGAAGCCGGACAGGGTGTAAACGAAGGTCAGCACGTTTTTGGAGGGGATACCGGACAGACGGGCTGCCTCGGGGTTGCCGCCCACGCAGTAGATCTGGCGGCCCAGAGCGGTCTTGCGCAGGAAGATATCAAAGATGATGAACACAATGATAACCAGAACGAAGCTGAAGGGGATACCGGGGAACTTCACCTTGGTGGTGCCCTCATAATAGGTGGTGAACAGAGAGCCGCCGCCGATCCACATGAGTCCGTCAATGCCGGTATTGGTGAAGGCGATGGACTTGGAGCCGGTAATGACCAGTGCCAGGCCCCACAGCACGTTCTTCATGCCCATGGTGGACACGAAGGGATGGGGCAGATCCAGACGGGTCAGCAGCGTACCGTTGATGAAGCCGGCCAGGGTGCTGACGGCCAGGCCGCAGAGCACCAGCAGGAAGGGGTTCGTGATGCCGGACTGGACCATAACGCCGATGGTGCAGGTGCACAACACGCAGTTGGAACCAACGGACAGGTCGATACCGGCGGTAATCAGGGCGCACAGCATACCGGAAGCGATCAGGCAGTTGATGGATGCCTGCTTCAGGATATTCATGAAGTTACCGACCTTCATGAACTTGTCCGGCATGGTGATGCAGAAAATCAAAACCAAGATGGCAAGGGCCATCAGTGTGCCGAGCTTTTGCAGAAGCTCTTTCATTTTCGTGTTTTTCATATCAGTCTAACTCTCCTCCCCAGGCCGCTTTCATGATGTCTTCGGAATTGAAGTGCGGCGTGTCCCGGTCAATATCGGCCATCACACGGCCGCCGCGCATAACTACCACATGGTCGCTCATAGCCAGAATCTCCGGCAGCTCGGAGGAGACCATGATGACGCACTTGCCGGCCTTCACCAGATCGTTCATGACCCGGTAAACCTCGATCTTGGCGCCCACGTCGATACCACGGGTGGGCTCATCGAAAATAAAGATGTCGGCGTCGGTATTGACCCACTTACCGATAACCACCTTCTGCTGGTTGCCGCCGGACAGCTGACCGACGACCTCATTCAGGGAGGGGGTCTTGATCTTCAGGGCGCTGACATTGTCATTGCCCGCCTGCTCAATGCGGTCCTTGTCCAGGAAGGGACCGTTGGAGAAGCCCTTCATATTGGCCAGGACCAGATTGGTCCGCACATCCAGGTTGAGCACCAGGCCCTGACCCTTACGGTCCTCTGTCAGGAAGGCGATTTTTCTCTTGATAGCGTCCTTCGGCGTTCTGATATGTACCTTCTCGCCCTTGACGTAGATCTCGCCGCTGTCCAGCTTGTCAGCGCCGAACACCGCCCGCATGGTCTCCGTGCGGCCTGCGCCGACGAGGCCCGCAAAGCCGGTGATCTGGCCCGCATGGGCCTTAAAGCTGACATCGTGCAGGACGCCGGCCTCGTTGAGGCCCTTGGCCTCCAGCCACACCTCGCCCTTGGTACCGAACTCCTTGGGATAAAGGTTATCCAAAGTACGGCCTACCATGGCGTTGATGAGGGAGTCCTCCGTGAGGTTCACGGTATCCTCGGTGATGATGTGCTCGCCGTCACGCATGACGGTCACACGGTCGCAGAGCTCAAAGAGCTCTTCCAGTTTATGTGACACGAACAGGATGGCCACGCCCTTGGCCTTCAGGCCCCGGACGGTCTCCATCAGCTGCTCGATCTCTTCCTTACCCAAAGAAGAAGTGGGCTCATCCATAATAATGAGCTTGGCATCCAGGGACACAGCCTTGGCGATCTCCACCATCTGCTGCTGACCCACGCCCAGCTTACCGCACTCCAGATGGACGTTGATCTCCGGATGTCCCAGTGTTTTCAGCGCTTCCTCCGCCTCGGCGTGCATCCGGGGATAATCCAGCAGCAATCCCTTCTTAACGGCACGCCCCATAAAAACGTTATCCGTGACAGGCAGCTGCTTGACGATGTTCAGCTCCTGATACACACAGGCGATGCCTGCCTCGCGGGACTGAACAGGGTTTTTGAAAACGACCTTCTGGCCGTCCACAAAGATTTCCCCTTCTTCCGGAGTGTGAACGCCGGTGAGCACCTTGATCAAGGTGGATTTACCTGCGCCGTTTTCTCCGATCAGACCGTGGATCTCACCGGGTCTGATGCCGATAGACATGTCTTTTAACGCGACAACACCAGGAAAACGTTTGGTAATATGTTTCAGTTCGACGACATACTCGCTCATGGAATTACCTCGTTTCTGTTTTTCCTGATTTCCGAACCGCTCCCGCCGCAGCGGAAGCGCTCTCTTAATCCCGATATTCCCGGGGTCATTTTCGTTGAAATGTGCTCGCTGTTTAATCGTTTTCTTCTGTGCGTATTGTAACCGGGATCAGACAGAGAATGGTTCCTGCCAGATCCCGGCGTGCCGAAAATTCTCCGTTCCGCCGTGGGAACCCATCAGGTTTCCGCTTGCAGGCACGCGCATGATCGGCTTTTCGGAATACAGCGGCAGGTTTTCTGCCGCTGTATTCCGGCTTTTTTGCTTTTCAGCTATGGATAGCAGTCAGGCTGAATTAGCCCTTCATGGCCTCCAGGTTGTCCAGGTAAGCCTGGCCGTTCTCAGCGGTAACAACCTGAACGGGAGCGTTGATGACTTCGTCAACGGACTCGCCCTTGACAGCCTTCACGGCAGCCTCGACCACCTGATAGCCCATCTCATAGGGCTGCTGAGCGACGGTAGCCTTCACCAGCTCGCCGTCCAGGATCAGCTTCACGGCGGAAGCGTTGCCGTCGAAGCCAACGATGGTGATGTCAGACACGCCGGCGGACTTGCAGGCGTTCATAGCGCCGATAGCGGTATCGTCATTGTGGCAGAGCACGATGTCGATCTGATCGGGATAAGCGCTCAGCAGGTCTTCCATGGCCTTGGTAGCGCCGTCGGTCAGGTTGTTGCCGGACAGCTTGGCCAGAACTTCCACGCCAGCCTCGGTGCAGGCCTTCTCATAGCCTTCCATACGCATGTTGGAGGTGTTGTCGCCTTCCTGACCGTAGATGATAACGGCCTTGGCGTCGGTACCGGCCTGCTCGATGGCCCACTTGCCGCCCTCATAAGCAGCGTCCACGTTGGAGGTGCCCACGAAAGAGGTCTGGCCAGCGATGCCAACGTTGGTGTCAACAGCCAGCACGGGGATGCCAGCGTCGATGGCAGCCTGCAGAGCGCCCTGAGCGGCACCAGCATCGTTGGGAGCGCAGACGATGGCGTCGCAGCCAGCGCCGATCTGCTGCTCGATCATGGAAACCTGACCCTCGATATCGCTCTCAGCGCCGGGGCCAACCACGACCACGTCAACACCCAGATCCTTAGCGGCGGCCTTGCAGCCGGTCTCCACATAGCCCCAGTACTCAGAGGCCAGGGTCTTCAGGACAACAGCGACCTTGACATCGCCGGTAGTGGGGGTCTCGGTCTCGGTCTCGGTCTTGGTGTCGGCAGGGACCTCGGTCTTCTTGCCGCCGCAGGCAGCCAGAGACAGAGTCATTACCAGTGCGAGAGACAGTGCAAACAACTTCTTCATTCTTCATTTGCTCCTTTTCATTTTTTTCAGGATGTTTCCGGCAAAAAGCCGAATTCCTGACAGTATTAATTTAGCACAAACATAGCAAACATTCAATCTTAAACTTTGCTCAAAGTGTAAAACTGTTATCGTGCACAGAGGAAATCGTTTTCGTTTGGCACTTTTCACAGTTCATTTCAGAGATCAGCCGCCGCAGGCATTAACCGCACTTATGAATATACCATCACGATTTATGGCTGGTTTCAGGCTGCGGCGCATCGTATGTCTGCCGCGGACATTCTTTGGTCAGTTTGCGCACACAGTATGTCTTGCCGTTGGTTTTCTCCGTTTTTTTGTCCGCTTTGTCAATAGGCACATCCCCGCTTTACCACTTATAATCAGGAATAGAGTGTCATACGATAAATGAGATGCATACCTGGTCCGATGGATACTTCGGGCAGAAAGGGATCTGATATGAACATTTTCTCTCTCTTTACCCTGTGCGGAGGGCTGGCCTTCTTCTTATACGGCATGACGGTCATGTCCAAAAGTCTGGAAAAAATGGCCGGCGGCAAGCTGGAGCGGCTGCTCAAGCGCATGACTTCCAACCCCATCAAAAGTCTGCTGCTGGGCGCCGGCATCACCATCGCCATCCAGTCCTCCTCCGCTATGACGGTCATGCTGGTAGGTCTGGTGAACTCCGGTGTCATGGAGATCGGACAGACCATCGGCATCATCATGGGTTCCAATATCGGCACCACCCTGACAGCGTGGCTGCTGTCCCTCACCGGCATCGAAAGCGAGAACTTCTTTGTCAACTTCCTCAAGCCCAAGAATTTCTCCCCCCTGCTGGCTCTGATCGGTATTCTGCTCATTATGGGCTCCAAGCGGCAGCGCCGCCGGGACGTGGGCCGGGTGATGATGGGCTTTTCCATCCTCATGTACGGCATGGAGCTGATGAGCGGTGCGGTGTCTCCTCTGGCAGATATGCCGGGCTTTACCCACTTCATGACTGCCTTCACCAATCCCTTCCTGGGCGTGCTGGTAGGCGCGGCCTTCACCGGCATCATCCAGTCCTCCGCCGCCTCCGTTGGCATTTTGCAGGCACTGGCCATGACCGGCTCCGTCACCTACGGCATCGCTATCCCCATCATCATGGGCCAGAACATCGGCACCTGCGTTACGGCTCTGATCTCCTCCATCGGCGTCAGCCGCAATGCCAAGCGGGTGTCCGTCATCCATATCTCCTTCAACCTCATCGGCACCGCTCTGGGTCTGCTGGCCCTGTTTGGCGGTGAGATGTTCCTGAATCTGCCCTTCCTGACAGAACCCATCGGCGCTGTTGGCATCGCATTCTGCCACACGATCTTCAACGTCTGCACCACCCTTGTGCTGCTGCCCTTCAGCCGGCAGTTGGAGCGCCTTGCCAACAAGGTGATCTCCACGGAGGACAAGCCCTCTGACTTCGCCTTCCTGGACCCCCGGCTGATGCGGACCCCCGGCGTGGCTGTCAGCGAATGCGCCGTCATGACCAACCGCATGGGCGCTCTGGCGCTGGAAAGCATGCAGCTGGCTCTGGCCCAGTTCATTCAGTATGACGGCAGCCGGGAGGAGCAGATCCTGGCCAACGAGGACAAGCTGGACACCTATGAGGACCGTCTGGGCGGCTATCTGGTCCAGATCTCTCAGCACGGCACCTCCTCCGCCGATATGCGCACCGTCTCCCGCCTGCTTCACGCCATCGGGGACTTTGAGCGCATCGGCGACCATGCTCTGAACCTGCAGGAATCCGCCAAGGAGCTTCATGAAAAGCAGTTGGCCTTCTCCACCATTGCCCGGGAAGAGGTGGATGTGCTGACCGCCCTGCTGGAGGATCTGCTGAACAGCGCCCTGCGCAGCTTCCAGTCGGACGATCCCCAGATGGCCCGGCAGGTGGAACCTCTGGAGGAAACTATGGACCTCCTTACGGAGGAGATCCGCAGCCGTCACATCCGGCGGCTCCAAAGCGGCCAGTGCACCATCCAGCTCGGCTTCATCCTCAACGATCTGCTGAACAATGCCGAGCGTGTGGGCGATCATTGCTCCAACATCGCGGTCAGCGTCATTGAGGAGCAGGAAAAACAGGCCGCCTCCCACGCCTATCTCCACAGTCTGAAGAAGAATGACGAGTTCTCCTTCCAGCTTCAGCAGAATCTGAGCCGGTACGTCCTGCCTGCGGAAACCGCAGAGGACCAGCCTGCCGAATAAGAAACCTTGCCAGCGTTCCCTTACGGGAGCGCTGGCTTTTTGCGTTTCCGGCCGCATATTCGGTTGAAGATGGCCCGTTCTGTCCGGGAAATCGAAAAATCAGCAGTCTCAGCCGCCGAAACAGTCCCTTTCTGTATAAATATGTGCTTTACCTTCCGGTGTTTTTCTGCTATACTGTATGTTTGTTAATGTGGAACATTGTTTGTTCCGCCTGATTTGAGAATGGGGGTGTCCGAATGAAGTATCAGAAATGGCATATCGGTACGGCATCAGAACAGGACACTGCCCTTTTGAAGGAAGCCGGCTACCCCAGTCTGCTGGCCACGGTGCTGGCCGCCCGGGGCATCACCACCTCCGAGGCCGCTGCCGAGGCGCTGGAGCGGGAGACCTCTCTGACGATCTCCCCCATGCTCATGCGGGACATGGACAAGGCGGTGGCCCGGATCCAGAAAGCGCTGGCCAACGATGAGATCATCGCTGTTTTCGGCGATTACGATGTGGACGGCATCACCTCCACGGTGCTGCTTCTGGACTATCTGAAAAACTGCGGTGCCAAGTGCCTGCGCTATATCCCCCGGCGGATCGAGGACGGCTACGGCCTTTCCAAAGACGCCATCCAGGGCCTGCGGGACAAGGGCGCCACCCTGATGATCACCGTGGACTGCGGGATCACCGGCAACGAGGAGATCGACTTTGCCGCATCCATCGGCATGGACGTGGTGGTGACGGATCACCATGAATGTAAGGAAAACCTCCCCAGGGCCGTAGCGGTAGTGGACCCCCACCGTCCGGATGACACCTATCCCTTCAAATATCTGGCTGGCGTGGGCGTGGCGCTGAAGCTGGTGCTGGCTCTGGGCGGACCGGACCGGGAAAACGCCCTGTTCGCCCGATACTGCACTCTGGCCGCCATCGGCACCATTGCCGACGTCATGCGGATGGAGGGCGAAAACCGCACCATTGTCTCCTGCGGCCTTGCCGCCCTGAACCACACGGATTTTGTGGGCATCCACGCCCTTTTGAAAGAGGCAGGGCTGCTGGGCAAGCCCATCACCTCCATCCAGATCGGCTTCGTCCTCTCCCCCCGGATCAACGCCGCCGGGCGCATGGGGGCTGCGGATCTGGCCGCGGACCTTTTGCAGGAGACCGATCCCGCCAAAGCGGAGGAGCTGGCCAAGCAGCTATGCGACCTGAACCGGGAGCGGCAGGCGGTGGAGCAGTCCATCTGCGCCGATGCCATCGCCCAGATCGAGCGGCTGCGGCCGGAGGAACGGAACGCGCTGGTGCTTTCCAGCGAGGAATGGCATCAGGGCGTGGTCGGCATCGTAGCCTCCCGTCTCAGTGAAAAATACGCCGCCCCCAGCTTCATGATTCATCTGAAGGACGGCTCCGGCAAGGGCTCCTGCCGCTCCTACGGCGGGTTCAACCTGTTTTCCGCGCTGGAATCCTGCTCTGACCTGCTGGACGGCTTCGGCGGTCACGAGCTGGCAGCCGGCTTCACCATCCCTGAGGAAAACATCGATACCTTCCGCCAGCGGATGAACCGCTTCGTAAAGGCCGCCTCCGGCGGTGAGCGGGCGGTGAGCTGTCTGGAAGTAGACGCCGCCATTTCCAACCCGGCGGATATGACGTTGGAGCAGGTGGACCATCTGGCCCAGTTGGAGCCTTATGGTTCCGGGAATCCCCGCCCGGTGTTCGCCCTGCTGGGCGCCACGGTGGACAGCGTTCAGGCCGTGGGCCAAGGCAAGCACCTGAAACTGCGGCTCAGCAAGGGTCCCAGCCGGTTTGACGCCATTTTCTTCTCCATGCCGGAGGCCGCCGCTCAGTTGGAGCCCGGCTGCCGGGTGGATGCAGCCTTCTATTTGCAGGCCAACACCTTCCGGGGCACCACCACTCTGCAATTGCAGCTGGTGGACCTGCGTCCCTCTTTGACTCCCAGCCGCCACGAGGCGGAATCCTTGGACCTGCTGCACCGCCTGACGGGGGAGCAGCCCCTCACGGCCCAGGAGACCGCCCGGCTCATGATCTCCCGGGACCAGTTTGCCGCCTTCTGGCGGATTCTGGACCGGCACCTGAAGCAGGGCAAGCTGGAAACAGATCTGCTGCCCTATCTCCGTTCTCTGGCGGTGCAGGTAGGCGGCTGCGACAGTTTTCTCCGGGCCGCGCTGGCCCTGACGGTCTTTCAGGAGCGGGGACTCATCTCCCTGTCCCGGCAAGAGGACCGGGTTACGCTATGTCTCAATCCCATTCAGGGAAAGGTGGATCTTTACGCCTCTCCCTGCCTGCGCCGCCTCCGGGGCGGTGCGGAGGTTAAACGAGGTGATTCGCAGTGACGATTGACGAACAGTTTGAGAAATTGGAGAACACCGTCCGGGAATACAATCCCGGCGCGGATTTCAAGCGCATCCGGGAATCCTATGAATTCGCCAAGCAGCATCACGGCGAGCAGCGCCGCAAAAGCGGTGAGCTTTATATCACCCACCCCTTAGCCGTGGCGCAGATCGTGGCGGAGGAACTGCACCTGGACTCCGAGTCCATCGAGGCGGCCCTGCTTCACGATGTCATTGAGGATACGGACGCCACGTATGATGACGTGGCCAAGCTCACCTCCCCCACGGTGGCGGATCTGGTGGAGGGCGTCAGCAAGCTGACCCGGATCCAGTACGCCACCAAGGAAGACGAGCAGATGGAGAACCTCCGGAAAATGCTCATCGCCATGAGTAAGGACATCCGGGTCATCCTCATCAAGATCTCCGACCGGCTCCACAATATGCGGACCATGGAGTATCAGACTCCCGCCAAGCAGAAGCAGAAATCTCTGGAGACCATGGAGATCTACGCCCCCATCGCACACCGGCTGGGTATGCAGCGGATGAAGTGGGAGCTGGAGGATCTCTCCTTAAAATATCTGGACCCCATCGGCTACGATGAGATCGTCTCCAAGCTGGACGCCAAGCGCCCGGAGTACGAGGCTTTCATGAGCCGCACCCAGGCGCAGATCGATCAGCGGCTCAATGAAATGAAGATCGATCACATCGTTTACGGCCGCATGAAGCACCCTTATTCCATCTACCGGAAAATGTTCAGCCAGAACAAATCTCTGGACGAGATCTTCGACCTCTTTGCTTTCCGGGTGATCGTGGACACCGTCAGCGACTGCTACAACGTGCTGGGCGTGATCCACGACCTCTACAAGCCCATTCTGGGACGCTTCAAGGACTATATCGGCACCCCCAAGCCCAACGGCTACCAGAGCCTTCACACCACCGTCATGGGCAATGAGGGCATCCCCTTTGAGGTGCAGATCCGCACCACGGAGATGCACGAGATCGCCGAGTACGGCGTGGCCGCCCACTGGAAGTATAAGCAGAACGGTCAGGGTGCCGGCACCGAGGGCAAGTACGAGTGGGTACGCCGTCTGCTGGAAAATCAGGAAGGTGCCGATGCTGAGGAGTTTATCCACTCCCTGAAGGTGGATATGTTCTCCGACGAGGTGTTCGTGTTCACCCCCAACGGCGACGTGCAGAACCTCCCCGCCGGAGCCACCCCCATCGACTTCGCCTACGCCATCCACTCCGCCGTGGGCAACCGCATGATCGGCGCCAAGGTGAATAACCGCATCGTCACGCTGGACCATGTGCTGAAAAACGGTGACATCGTGGAGATTTTGACCTCCAAAAACGCCAAGGGCCCCAGCCGGGACTGGATGAAGATTGCCAAGAGCAACGAGGCCCGCTCCAAGATCCGCCAGTGGTTCAAAAAGGAAAAGCGGGACGAGAACATCGCCAACGGCCGCTCCGCCTTCGACGCGGAGCTGCGTCACTGCGGCATCGTCATGAAAGACGTGTTGGACCCGGAGTTCCTGCCTGTGCTGCTGAAAAAGGTGGCTTATCCCACGCTGGACGATCTCTACGCCGCCATCGGCTACGGCGGCTTCACCGCTCAGAAGGCGGTGAGCCGGATCCAGGGCGAGTTGCAGCGCCGCCAGCAGCAGCGGCAGCAGGAGCAGATGCTGGCAGAGGCTGTGGCGGAGCCCAAGGAGGACCCCAAGCCTGCGGACACTCCCAAGCAGCCCAAGGCCGTCAAGAGCGAGCAGGGCATTATCGTGGAAGGTCTGGACAACTGTTTGGTGAAGTTCTCCAAATGCTGCACCCCCGTCCCCGGAGACGACATCGTGGGCTTCATCACCCGTGGCTACGGCGTGTCCGTCCACCGGGCGGACTGTCCCAACGCCTCGGAGGAAAAGCGGAAGGAGCAGCCCGGCCGCTGGATCCATGTCTCCTGGGGCACCGATACCAATGACAGCTATCCCACCACCATCGAGGCGGTGTGCAAGGACCGGCTGAATCTGCTGCTGGACATCTCCTCCGCCCTCTCCACTACCAAAACCTTTGTGCTGGGTCTGAACACCCGCAGCACGGAGGACGGCTTCGCCATCATCCGCATCGAGATCCAGATCAAGGATGGCGCGCAGTTGTCCACCCTCATGAACAAGCTCCATCAGATCTCCGGCGTTCTGCAGGTCAACCGGCCCGTGGGCTGATCTTTCGCGGCATTGGAAACGGGTTTTCTCCGCTGCCGCAAAAAACCGCTCTTGATAAAATGCAAAACACACGGATTTGCCCGATTTGCGGGCAAGGCCCATTACGAAGCATACCCTTTCGGGTATTAAATAAGGAGTTGCTACCATGCGTGCTGTTGTTACACGAGTCAAAAACGCCTCTGTTGTCATCAATGAACAGGTCAACGGTCAGATCGGCACCGGTTTTCTGGTGCTGCTGGGTGTAGGCCCCAACGATACGGAGGTCACCGCCGACAAGCTGGCGGACAAGATCTGCAATCTGCGGGTCTTTGAGGATGAAACGAAAAGATGAACCTGAATCTGGAACAGGTGGGCGGCAGCCTGCTGGTGGTGTCCCAGTTCACCCTGTACGCCGATACCTCCTCCCGCCGCCCCGGCTTCTCCGGCGCGGCCAAGCCCGATCTGGCCATCCCCCTCTATGAGCGGTTCATGGCCCACTGCCGGGAGCGGGGCTTTGACGTGCAGCACGGCGAATTCGGTGCCGATATGCAGGTCTATTCCCAGAACGACGGTCCGGTCACCATCCTGTTCGACACGGAAGAGTAAACTGATTTCAATGAGGTGTGTCTTATGAAGATCCAAGCCTTGCAGGTGGGGTCCATCGGTACCAACTGCTACATTCTCTGCGATGAAGCGGCTAAGGTCTGCGCCGTGATCGATCCCGGTGCGGAGCCGGAGCTGATCCTCTCCGCCGCCGAAAAGCTGGACTGCACCGTGGATAAGATCCTGCTGACCCACGGCCACTATGACCACACCGGCGCGGTGGCAGCTCTGCTGGAGATGCTGCCGCCGACAGCGGTCTATATCCATCAGGCGGATTTTGACAGTCCGCAGACCCAGCTGTTCCCTCTGAAAAGCGAACTGGCCCGGATCCCCTTCGGCGGCGTGAATTTCTACGGCGAGGGAGACCGCATCACGGTGGGCACTCTGGAACTTCAGGTGCTCCACACCCCCGGCCACTCCGAGGGCAGCGTCACGCTGCTGTGCGGAGATACCCTGCTCTGCGGGGACACCCTGTTTGCCGGTTCCTGCGGCCGGACAGACTTTCCCGGCGGCAGCATGAAGCAGATGATGGCCTCTCTGGCCCGGTTGGCCGCCCTTCCCGGGGACTACCGGGTCCTGCCGGGACACATGGAGCCCAGCACTCTGGACCGGGAGCGGCGCTTCAACCCCTATATGCAGATGGCACTGCGGGAGCAAGGCTGATATGAAGCTGGAATTTTTAGGTCATGACGAGCGCTATATCGTCGAACAGAGCCTGATGACCCTCTTTCCGCTGGAAAAACCGACCTATGACGCGGTACAGCCGGGAGACGAGGCGTGGTGCCGCCTTGCCGCCGGGGAAACGGCGGCGGACTGTCAGGTCTCAGCGGAGCTGCGCTATCACGGATACACCGCCGCAGGGACCTTTGCATCCCCCCTCACCGGCACGGACTTTGAAAAAGAAGGCCAGCGGCGCTACGCCGTGGCGGCCTGCTTCTATCTGGCATTTCTGGATCTGTATCCCAAGCTGCCGGAAGCGCTCCGCGCCGCGGAAAAGCTGACGCTGCCCCCCTGGGGGATGCTCACCGGCGTCCGACCCGACAAGCCCATCACACGGGCGTTGATGGAGGGCAAGACCCCGGAGGAAGCCAAGCGGGAACTGAAGGCGCGCTATTTCGTCCCTGAGGACCGGGCGGCGCTGGCTTTGGAGACTGGTGCCGTGGGCTATCAGGCGTTGAAGCGGTTGGAAAAGCGGGATATCGACCTGTATGTGGGTATTCCCTTCTGTCCCACCCGTTGCGCCTACTGCTCCTTTGTCAGCCAGAGCGTGGAGCGAAGTTTTTCTCTGGTGGAGCCCTATGTAAAGGCCCTGATCGCGGAGATCCGGGCTGGCGGGGATATGGTGCGAGCAATCGTCTGCGCCCCCGCGCCTTTCTACATGGGCGGCGGCACCCCCGGCATCCTGACGCCGGATCAGATGGATGCCATCCTGACGGCTCTGGAAGAATCCTTCGATCTCTCCGCCTGTCCGGAGATCACGGTAGAGATCGGCCGTCCGGATACCATCACCGCCGAAAAACTGGCCGTTCTGAAAAGTCACGGCGTCACACGGGTCTGCGTGAATCCTCAGACCATGGAGGATCACGTTCTCGCCGCCATCGGCCGCCGCCATGTCTCTGCGGATACGGTGCGGGCCATGGAGCTGGTGCGGGCCTACCGGTTCCCCCACGTCAACATGGACCTCATCGCAGGTCTGCCGGCGGATACACCGGAGGGCTTCCACCGTTCTCTGGACAAATGTCTGGAACTGGGGGCCGATGACATCACCATCCACACGCTGGCGCTGAAAAAGGGCAGCCGCATTCTCATGGAAGGTCTCTCCATTCCCGATGGAGCGGCCGTGCAGGCCATGCTGGACTATGCCGCCCCCACCTTGCGGGCCGCAGGTTTCGTCCCCTACTACCTCTACCGGCAGAAGTATATGTCCGGCAGCTTTGAAAACGTGGGCTGGAGCCGCCCCGGCGGGGAGTGCTGGTACAACGTGGACATCATGTCGGAGCTTTGCTCCATCCTGTCCTTCGGTGCGGGCGGTTCCACTAAAATGGTGGAGCCCGGCACCAACCACATCGAGCGGGTCTTTAACCTGAAGTATCCCAAGGAATACACGGAGCGGCCGGAGAAAATTCAGCAAAACCAGGCTGCTTTCGCGGAGTTTTATCGAAAATACGTTCCCGAAACTTAAACGGGCGGCCACGGCCGTAAGGAGGGTCATTCATGGAACATAGCTGTGAAGCGTATTGGACCAAGGCGGAAGGACTGGCGCGGGACGCCATCTGTACCATGGGGTTGGGCGCCAAACGGCTGACGGATGCCGCCAAGCGGCAGTTAGAGATCGCGGATCTCCGCGCCGGCGTCAACGTCGGTCTCCGGGAACTGGGCGAGCTGCTGTATGCCACCCACACCGGCACTCCTACGGATTCCGAGCTGCTGCTGGAAAAAATGCGGGAGATCGATGAGCTCAAGGCCCGGCTCCGGGAGTTGGAGGGAGAACCCATCATCCATCTGATCTGCCCCCGCTGCGGACATGAGGTCCAGCCGGAGGACGTATACTGCCGGGACTGCGGCGAAAAGCTGTAATGACGGGTATGTTCCGCTCCTGCGGCGCATACCTAACCAATAGCGGCGGTACGCCGCCGAAAGACTGTCGATAAAGCGATAAATTCTCCGCAGCGGTAAGGTAGGGCAGCCGTTAGCGGCTCTGCCGCTCTACGGATGCCGCATACCCCTTTGCGGGTAAAGGGTGTGCGGGAAACCTAAGAGGGGTTTCCTGCGCCATTGAAATCCTAAGTTTTCAGAACTTTTATAAAGTTCTGAAAACCTGCTCAGCGGGGCGAAAAGATTTTTTTCGCCCGCTGAGCGGGGATACGCCCCGCCCCTCTCAATCTGAAAATTCGAGGTAACATCCATGGCAACTCCTGCGAAAAAGCAATCCTTCTTAGGCGGCGCCGCCATTCTGGCGGCGGCTGTGGTCATCGTCAAGCTCATCGGCGCAGCCTACAAGATCCCTCTCAGCAATATTCTGGGCAGCGCGGGACAAACTTATTTTGACACCGCCTACCAGATCTACAACTTTTTGCTGACCTTTTCCACGGCGGGCCTGCCCCTGGCCATCTCCCGGATGACCAGTCAGGCCCACGCCAGGGGGCTGGAAAACGAGAAGCGGCGGATCTTCTCCACCGCCATCTGGCTGTTCTTCGGTCTGGGTCTGGTCTGCTCCGTGCTGATGTTCTTCCGTGCGGACGCGCTGGCCCGGTTCCTGAACAACTCTCTGGCCGCCACTGCCGTACAGGCGCTGGCCCCAGCGGTGTTCTGCGTGTGCCTGCTGGCCTGTATGCGGGGCTATACCCAGGGTCAGGGCAACATGACTCCCACCGCCGTCAGTCAGGTGCTGGAGGCCCTTTTGAAGCTGGGCATCGGCCTGCCGCTGGCGTGGTACGTTCTGCACATCGGCAAAACCGCCGAACTCAGCGCTGCCGGGGCCATTGTGGGCGTCACGGCGGGCACAGCGGTATCCATGCTGTTCCTGTGCGCCTATCTCGTCACCCACCGGAACCGGAAGGAATCTTTGGACGTTCCCTCCTCCAGCGGGCAGATCATCAAGCAGATCCTGCTCATCGGCGTTCCCATCACCCTGAGCAACTCCGCCATGAGCATCATCAACATCATTGATACCAAGATCGTCATGGGCCGCCTGCAAAACGGACTGGGCCTTTCAGAAACGGCAGCGGCTGTGCTGAACGGCCAGTACCGCATCGCCATGAATATGCCCAACATGGTGGCCTCCTTTGTTTATCCTGTCACCATGAGCCTGATTCCCTTCGCGGCGGCGGCGCTGGCCCGGAAGGACCACGCTGAGGCGAACCGCATCATCTCCTCCGCCTTCCGGCTCATCGCCATTCTGGCGCTGCCTGCGGGCGTGGGGCTCTCTGTGCTGTCCACCCCATTGAACGGCTCATGCTGCCCATGCAGCCGGAGGATGCATTGGCGGCAGGCCCTCATCTGCAGATTTTAGGCATCGCACTGATCTTCATTTGTCTCATGATTTTGACCAACGCCATTTTGCAGACCTACGGTAAGGAGAAGCTTCCTATTTTCACCGTCATCGCCGGCGGCGTGGTGAAGGTGGTCATGAACTACATTCTGGTGGGCAACCCGGACATCAACATCCACGGCGCGCCCATTTCTACCCTGTGCTGCTATCTGACCATCTGCGGGCTGAACCTGTTCTTCGTGTGGAAATATTCCCCGGAGAAGCCCCGGTACACGCGGCTGTTCGGAAAGCCCATCGTAGCCTCCGCCGTGATGGGTGCCGCCGCGTGGGCCGTGTGCGGCCTTGTTTCCAGAGTTCTCAGCGGCCACAGCGCCTACGGTGTCAACGCGCTCGCTACCTTCTGCGGCATTCTGGCCGGTGTAGTGGTATACGGCGTTCTGGTCATTACCCTGCGAATCTTACGGGCAGAGGACGTAAAAGCTCTGCCTAAAGGCGAAAAAATAGCCAAACTTTTGCGCTTGAAGTGAACGATTTATAAAAAATCCTGTTATATCAACGTTTTCAGGATAAAATAGCTTGCAAAGGCAGTGGAGATATGGTAAATTTTCAAAGGAAACAACGCTATGGGTGGGAGGATCTTCTCACCATCATGCACCTGTTGCGTGCCCCCGAGGGCTGTCCTTGGGACCGCGAGCAGACCCATCAGTCCATCCGCCGGAATTTTCTGGAGGAGACCTACGAGGCGCTGGACGCCATTGACCGGAATGACATCCCCGGTATGTGCGAGGAATTGGGGGATGTTCTGCTTCAGGTGGTGTTCCATTCCGTGATGGAAGAGGAGCAGGGCCGTTTCACCGCAGATGACGTGGTGGACGGCGTGGCTCAGAAGCTGGTGTTCCGCCACACCCATGTATTCGGTGCTGCCGAGGCCGCCGACAGCGCGCAGGCGCTGGAGGGCTGGGAGGCTCAGAAAAAGAAGGAAAAGGGGTTCACCTCCCCGGCGGACGCTGTGGAAGCCGTCCCCCATACGCTGCCGGCGCTGTGGCGGGCGGAAAAGATCGTCTCCCGCTCCGTAAAGGCCGGGTTCAACTGGGACTCCGCTGCCGGTGCGCTGGACAAGCTGGATGAGGAAACCGCCGAGCTGCGGCAGGCCGTGGAGGCCGGACAGCCTGTGGACAGTCCTCACGGCATCCGGGAGGAGCTGGGCGACGCTCTGTTTATCCTCTGCAAGATTGCCCAGATGTCCGGTGTGGACCCGGAGGACGCTCTGCACCGGGCCTGCGACAAATACCAAGGTCGGTTCCGCCGGGTGGCGGATGCCGCCGACCGCCCGCTGAACGCTTATACGGAAGCGGAAAAAATCGCTCTTTGGGAGCAAGCCAAAGAAAACTAAGATCTTCATTGCGGAAACGCGATAAAAGATAAATGGAATTTTAATTATTTTACAGGAGGATATACTCATGAACAAAGCTGAACTGATCGCCGCCGTGGCCGCTGCCGCTGAAATTTCCAAGAAGGACGCTGAGACTGCTGTCTCCGCTACTCTGGACGCCATTACCGCCGCTCTGAAGGAAGGCGACAAGGTCCAGCTGGTTGGCTTCGGTTCTTTCGAGGTCAAGTCCCGCGCTGCCCGCACCGGCCGTAACCCCCGTACCAAGGAAGTTGTCGAGATCCCCGCTTCCAAGGTGCCCGTGTTCAAGGCCGGCAAGGCTCTGAAGGACGCTGTGGCTGAATAAATTCACACCGTAAAAGGGGGCGTTATGCCCCCTTTTTCATTTTTCAAGAAAGGAAGCATCATGCGCTTAGACAAATATCTCAAGGTCTCCCGGCTCATCAAGCGGCGGACCGTGGCCAACGAAGCCTGCGACAATGGATTGGTCACCGTCAACGGTAAGCCCGCCCGGGCCTCCTACGAGGTGAAGGAGGGCGACCAGATCACCCTGCGCTTCGGCGTACGGACCGTCACCGTGGAGGTGCTGTCCGTTCAGGAGACCGTGCGGCAGAGCGATGCCGCCGCCCTGTACCGGCAGATCCAATAAGTTCTTCTATCTTCCTCCCTGTCCGCATACATTGGGGACAGGGAGGGATCTTATGACCAATGACTTCAATATGCCCGTCACCCCTCATCGGCTGGAGCTGATGGACCGGGCGCATCTTACCGTTTCCGGCGTGGAGGATGTGGAGCGTTTCGACGAGAGCGGTGTCATTATGACCACCTCCGCCGGGACCCTGATCGTCACCGGGGAGGACCTGCACATCGGCAAGCTGTCCTTAGAGGGGGGCGAGTTGTATGTGGATGGCCGCATCACCTCCATCTCCTATGAGGACACTCCGAACCGTCAGGGCGGCTTTTTCAGCCGTCTGTTCGGATAGGCCATGGCCATCCATGTCACGGAGCAGCTCCGCACGTTCCTCCTGTCGATTCTGCTGGGGCTGGGCGCCGGGGTCCTGTACGACCTGCTGCGGGCGGTACGGCTACGGCACCCCCGACTGACGGCGCCGCTGGACTTGCTCTACTGTCAGGCCATAGGTCTGGCGGTCTTTCTGTTCGTCCTGCGGCAGTCGGATGGCCAGCTCCGGGGGTTCATCCTGCTGGGAGGTCTGGGCGGCGGCGTTCTGTTTTTTTCCCTGCTCTCCCGGCCCCTGCGGCCGGTTTGGGACTTCTGGCTGGACCGGTGGATGGAATTGTTCCAATTTCTGAGTCTACCGGGACGGTTTTGCGCCGCAGTTTGTAAAAAATTTGCATTTCAGGCAAAAACCCTCTTTTATTTTCTCAGGAAATACGCTACAATACATATTGAAGGAGTATGGAAGCCCCTTCGCAAAGGAGGGATGTCCCATGGCAAAGCCCGTCAAACCCGCAAAAAAGAAAAAATCCGGTAATCTGCTGGTTCATGTGGTGCTTCTGCTGCTTCTGGCCACAGTGGGCTGGCGGCTTTATGCCCTTCAGGGGCAGGTCCGGGCCGCGCAGGCGGAACGGGATCAGTATGCCCGGCAGGTAGAGAATGTCCAGCAGGAAAACGAGACGCTGCGGAGCGACATCGCAGAAGGTCCCACCGAGGAGAAAATGAAAGAACTGGCCCGGGAAGAACTGGGCATGATCGACAGCAACAGCTATCTGTTTTTAGATCGATCCAACTGAGCATTACCGGCACAGCCGGTTACTATTATTTTAACAAGAATAAGAATAGGAGTAACACAGCACTTATGGAGTACGAGGTCGGAACAGTCTTAGAGGGCAAGGTCACCAGTATTACAAAATTCGGCGCTTTTGTGGCCTTGGAGGGCGGCAAGTCCGGCCTGGTACATATTTCGGAGATCGCCAACAGCTATGTCAACGATGTACATGACTTTTTGCAGGAGGGGCAGGACGTTAAAGTAAAGCTCCTTGCTATCAAGGACGGAAAGCTGGATCTTTCCATCAAAAAGGCGCTGCCTGCACCGGAGCGCCCCGCCCAGCGGAGCTTCCAGCCCCGTCCGGCAGCAGCCCCCCGTCCCGCGGCGGCTCCCCGGCGGCCCGCCGTTCAGGCAGCGGACACCACCCCCTCCGGCGATCTGGCCTTTGAGGACAAGCTCAAGCAGTTTCTCTCCTCCTCGGAGCGGAAAATGGCAGACCTGAACCGGAATATCTCCGGCAAGCAGGGCGGCCGCAGAAGAAGATAAATCCATTTTAAACTGATAACAACGCAGCCGTCTCCGGGAGAGCATCCCAGAGACGGCTGCGTCAACTTATATGTGCGGAAAATCTCACAGAAAAAGCGTCCACGCCCGCAAGGGCATATTTGACAGAGCCGATCCTCCGCGCCCCTTTTACGCCAGTCTGCGGAAGCACTCATTCTGGGTGTTGCTCCAGAAGTGAGTGTCATCGATGCCGGACACGTAGTAAACAAGTGGAGCGGAAAAGTCATTTTGCAGATAGTCAATGTCCAACTCCGGACAGTATCCCACGCTGCTGCGGTCCCGGACGTGGAAGGGATAGGCGGTTTTGCCAAGCAACTCCAGTTCCGGATACACGATGCGACAGCCGTCCTCGGAAAACAACAGAACGGTGGTACCCGCATCGTCCACCCAGATACCCGCAAGGGCTTCCTCCGTCACAGCGCTGTAATCCCCCGGCGCTTCGTAGCGGTACTCCGCGCGTTCCGTACGGTCTAAAATCTGCGTAAACAGGGGGAGCAGCTTCCACGCCGCCCACTTCACCCGGCCCGTGCTGCGGTACGGCTGTTCCAGGGTATAGCCCGCGTCATCCAGTGCGTCATAGGCCGTCTCATCGCCCCGCATGAGGGCCTCCGCCTCCGTCAGCACCGCCGCCCATGCCCGGGCCAGCTCCGCAGAGTTTTCCATGGGCACGTTTTCATCTATCCATCTGAATACGTCCTCCTGCTCCACCGAGTTCACATCGATCCAGTCCAGCAGCTCTCCGGCGGCATAGGTGGCCCGCAGAGAGCTGCCCGCCGTGCCGGGCGCCACGGTGTAGATGTCTGTCAGCACATCTTCCAGACTCAGCGGTTCTTTTTCCTCCGGCTTTGCAGGTTCAGGTTCCGGCGTTTCATCGGGAGGTTCCGCTGCCTCCTCCCCCGGTGCCGACGGCTTCGCATCCGGCGGATTCTCCGGCTCCCTGTTCTGCCCGCCGCAGGCGGTCAGCAGCAGCGCCAGCAGCAAACATACCGTCAAGATTCTGCGTTTCATCCCATTCACCTCTCGATCTTTGATCCCGCGGCCATGCCAACACACGCAAAATACAGGGCCTCCACAGGTTCCGGCCATGGCCGAAGCCGGACGCCACACATGGATACATTGGAGCAGGCTTTCAAAGGAAACCTCAATGCCATAAGCAAGCACATCTGTATATGCTTATTATATCAATACCATGCGGAAATTCAAGCGGGCCTCACAGATCCCCGCTTCAAGGCGGCAAAGGAAGCACAGGAAATTCAGAATCACGGCTCCCCCGCCACTAGCAGTCATGCGCTCTATCGACCCAAAAAACCACGCGGTCAGTCTCTCGGCTGACCGCGTGGTTCCACAAGTATTCTGTTTTTACTGTACGGAATTTTTCATTCTCCACACGATGGCAGAGACCTGACCGCGTGTCAGGGTGTTGTTGGGCTTATAAGTGCTGGTACCGTTGGAGAAGTACCCCTCAATGATACCGGCGGCATTCAGCGCCTGCACATAGACGTCATTGGTGTCGGTAAAGGGCTTCTTGCTGGGCAGACCGGTGGTAGAAAGCTTCAACGCCTTGGCGGCGATCTGCGCGATCTGCAGACGGGTGATAGGCCCGTTCAGCTTGGGATTGCCGGACACCAGTCCGGCAGCCTTGGCCTTCGCCAGATAGCCGCTGAAGGGGCTGCCCTTCACCGTGGGGGCCTGCTCGCCGTAGCCCGCCGCCAGCATGATGAGCTTCAGGGCCGCGCCGTAAGTAATGGTATTCTTCTCCTGGAACGTTCCGTTGCTGTAGCCGGAGATAACATTGGCGCTGGCAAGTTCCGTAACATACTTATAGCACCAGGTGGAGGTGGAGATATCCGTAAACTTCTTCACGCTGTCCACCACGCCGATGGAGACCACACCGGAGCCAATGGCCGTACCGCTGCTGCTCAATGCCACATAGGGAATGGAGACAGAGCCGGTGAACCCGCTGTTGGGAATAAAGCGGAGCTGGCTCATAGAGCCGGTCCCATCACCATAGCTATAAGCAGTGGTGACATCTGCCGCATAGGAGCCGCTGTACAGGACGCCAGCCTTAGAGGCAGGCAGTTCCAGCAGCTGGATGCTGCTAAGGCCGAAGCCAGTGGCGGATGCCACTGCGGAATACACGGAGTTGGCCGGGAAGTTCACGGAGGTGCCCTTGGTGGTCACACTGTAAACCTCAGACACCGGAGAAGCCGTCACGCTGATCAGGATGGTCGCGGAAACAGTTGTGCCGTTGCTGCTGTATCCGGTGAAGCCAAGAGACGTGCAGTAATTGCTTCCGCTGGGGATGTAAGTCAGCTCGGAAAGATCATATTCCGATGCAGAGGCGGGACTGTAGGAGAAGACCACATTCCCCGCTGTGGAAGCGGTGAGCGGCATCTGTGCGGAGCCATACTTGCTGGTATTGTAATAGTTGTAATATAGGCTGCCGGTAGCGGGTACACTGGTCAGCGTCAAATACTGCAGGGCTTCGCCAGAGGTGTACTTACGGAAAAGACGGGCAATGTCATTGGCATTGATCTGCAGGGCGGTACCAGGCGTGGTATTGTACGGATGTTGCCCACATAGCGGGATGCTCCCGCAGATGTGCCGGTGGTGATGACCAGTGTACCGGTGGCGTTCTGGTTGGTCCGGGTACCGGTGCCGCCATAAACAGTGAAGTTCAGCTCCACGCTGCCGGAGAAGGACTTGTCCGCAACAAAGCTCAGCTCGTCCAGATCGTAGTCACCATAGTCGCTGTCACCGTAGTAGAACTTATTGCTGCTGAGGCTGGAGCGGGCAAAGGCAGTCTCATTCCGCTTACCGTACCGGGAATAGAGGGTACCGGCATTGTTGAATGCGCTGTCGGGCCGGCTGAACTCCACATACTTGAGAGTGCCGGAGCAGCTGCTGTTGTTGTAGAACTTCTCGAAATCGTCATCGTCAAAGGCGACCTCGTCTCCGGCCTTCACCGTGTAGGTGATGTCACCCTTGGTCGTGGACGAACCAGTCTTACCGGTGGCAATGACCAGAGTACCGGTGACATTCTGATTGGTCCGGGTACCGGTGCCGCCATAGGCGGTAAAGCTCAGCTCCACGCTGCCGGAGAAGGACTTGTCCGCTACAAAACTCAGCTCGTCCAGATCGTAGTCACCATAGTCGCTGTCACCGTAGTAGAACTTGTTGCTGCTGAGGCTGGAACGGGTGAAGGCAGTCTCATTCCGCTTGCCATACCGGGAGTAGAGGGTACCGGCATTGTTGAACGCGCTGTCGGGCCGGCTGAATTCCACATACTTGAGACTGCCGGTACAGCGGCTGTTCTCGTAGATCTTCTCAAAATCGGCATCGTCAAAGGCAACTTCCTCACCGGCTTTCACCGTGTAGGTGATGTCACCCTTGGAGGAACCGGATTTGGAAGACGTGATCTTCAGGGTTCCGGTAACAGAATCGCTTGTCTTGTTGTTTTTTCCGCCGTAAGCCTTGAAGGTAATCTCAATGCTGCCGGAGAAGGACTTGTCTGCCACAAAGCTCAGTTCGTCCAAATCGTAGTCGCCGTAGTCGCTGTCACCGTAGTAGAACTTGTAATCGTCCAGTTCAGAGCGGGTAAAAGAGGTTGCATTCCGCTTACCATACCGGGAGTAAATGGTACCGGCATCACTGTAATCAGAGGAAGGCTTTTCAAATGCCACATACTTCATCGTGCCGGAGCCGCCAGCCTTGTCATAGGCATTACTGAAATCTTCATCGCTAAATACAACTTCCTCGCCGGGCTTCACTGTGTAGGTGATGTCACCCTTGGAGGAACCGGAACCGCCACCGACTTTGATATCCATGGTGCCGTACACATAATTCTTGCCGTCGGCGTCGTAGATCTCAAATTTCAGCCGCAGCGTGCCGCTGTCGGCCCGGCGGTTGGCTTCAAATGTCAAGCCATCCAACGCGTAGTCCATATTCTTGGGCACATCGCGGCTGTCATAATAAAACCATGTGTTACGCAGATCGCTTTCACTGAGGCTCACAGTCTTATCATAGTAATTCACAGCGGTCAAGTACCCATAGTCATCCAGATCGCTGTAATCGGTGAATACCACATAGCTGGGATCACCACTATATTCACTTCTGTAAAGGTCGCGGAACTCCCGCGCTTTGAATGATACAGAGTCCCCCTTATCCACTTCATAAGTCAGATCCGCTGAAGATTTTGCGGACGCAGCCGGGGCCATCGTCATGACCATGACCAGCGTCAGCAGAAAGGCCGGAAGCCGTTTTCTGAAAAACCGTCTCATAAAAAACCTCCTAAATTCAGTTTAACATCCATGTATACTTCTATAAACCTACCATAGCGGAAAGTCACTTTGCAATCATGAACAAATTGTGAACAAGATGCTACAATCCGGTTAAAATTTATCGCTGCGAACAGCCGGAATTTTTTACACCACAGCGGGCATTTCCTTCTCGTGAAACAGTCCTCCAAGCCGGACCCGCTTTTCATGCCGCGCCGCCCTTCTCCAGCCGCGGAAAAGGGGTTTGTATTTTGAGGAAATATCTGCTATAATAAAGGTCAACCTTAGAAAACTTGGCGGCCGGACGCTGCTGCGGGCCGTGTGCCCCCGGCGAACACGCCCGGAGAAATTCCGGGCCGCAGCTTGGGACGATAGGAAGTAATGCGATGATCGATCAATATGGCCGGACAATTGATTATCTGCGGCTGTCGGTAACGGACCTTTGCAATTACCGATGCCAATACTGTATGCCGGCGGACGGCGTGGAAAAGGGTCCCCATGGGGCCGTCCTCTCCGTAGAGGAATACGGCGAGATCGCCCGGGCGGCGGTGAAGCTGGGGATTCGGAAGATCCGTTTGACCGGCGGAGAACCGCTGGTGCGGCGAGGGATTCTGGACATCTGCCGAACGCTGCGGGCCATCCCGGAACTGAAGGAGCTTTGCCTCACCACCAACGGCAGCCTGCTGCCGGAATTGGCAAAGCCCCTGTAGGAGGCTGGGGTAGACCGGCTGAACATTAGTCTGGATACCCTGCGGACGGAGCGATTCCGGGAAATCACCCGCCGGGGAGATCTGGAGGACGCTTTTGCGGGCATCCGGGCAGCGGAGGACGCCGGATTTCAGAATCTGAAGCTGGACACCGTGCTGATGGGCAGCGTGAATGATGACGAGATCGAGGATTTTCTGAGCCTGACGAAAGAGCACCCCTGGGAGGTGCGGTTCATCGAACTGATGCCTATGGGGCCGTGTGCGGCATGGCCAAAGGAACGCTTTCTGCCGGTAACTGAGATTCTGAACCGATTCCCGGCGCTGGAAGAAATCGAACCCAATGGCGTGGCCCGGCGGTACCGTCTGCCGGGAGCCATGGGGACTGTGGGGCTGATCGCCCCCATGAGCCACGAGTTCTGCGGCGAGTGCCGCCGCATCCGGGTGACGGCGGACGGCAAGCTGAAGGGCTGTCTCCACAGCCGGGAGGAAATCTCCCTCCGGGGACTTCACGGCAGGGAATTGGAGGACGCCATCCTACGGGGCATCCTGCAAAAGCCCAAGGGGCACCACCTGACAGAGCATGCCAGCGATACCCCCCGGACCATGAATGAGATCGGAGGCTGAACCATGGGAGAACTGACCCATTTCAACAAGCAGGGCCGCGCCCGGATGGTGGACGTGACGGAGAAAGCTGTGACCCACCGGCGGGCCGTAGCGGCGGGAGAGATCCGCGTATCCCCGGAAACTATGGTCCATATCAAAAACGGTACCCTGAAAAAGGGAGATGTGCTGGCGGTGGCGCAGGTGGCGGGGATTCAGGCCGCCAAGCACAACTGGGAGCTGATCCCCATGTGCCACCCCCTGCCCCTGACGGGCATTGACATCACGTTCCGCCTGTCCGATGACCCGTGCATGGTGGAGATTCGGGCAGCCGTTACCTGCACCGGCGTCACCGGCGTGGAGATGGAGGCACTGACCGCCGTTTCCGTGGCGGCCCTCACCGTTTACGATATGTGCAAGGCGGTGCAGAAGGATATGGAGATCACCAACATCCGCCTGCTGGAAAAATCCGGCGGCAAAAGCGGAGACTATAAGCGAGAGGACTGATAGAACCATGGCAAAGGTCGTATCCGTCAATATCAGCGAGAAAAAGGGAACACTGAAAAAGGGCTGTTCCGGAAATTAAATTGAAACTGCGTCACGGCATCGTGGGGGACGCCCACGCGGGCGACTGGCACCGCCAGATCTCTCTGTTGGCGGAGGAAAGCATCGACACCATGCGGGCCCTGTCGCCTATTCCCCTGGACCCGGGCGTGTTCGCGGAGAACATTAATACAGAGGGCATCGACCTCAAGCCTGCCCGTGGGAACCCACCTGCGGATCGGTGAGACGGAGGTGGAGGTGACGCAGATTGGCAAGGAGTGCCACAATGACTGCGCCATCAAAAAGGCGGTCGGCAAGTGCGTCATGCCCACGGAGGGCATCTTCGCCGTGGTGGTAAAAGAGGGCGTTGTCAGGCCCGGAGACGAAATTGAGGTGCTGAAGTGAAGCTGATCCGGACAGAGGAGGCCGTGGGCCATGTGCTGTGCCACGATATGACCCAGATCATCAAGGATCAATATAAGGACGCCCGGTTCCGCAAGGGCCACATCGTCACAGAGGACGATATCCCCGTGCTGCTGAGCATGGGCAAGGAGAACCTGTATGTCTGGGAGATGACTCCGGGCATGGTCCACGAAAATGACGCGGCGGAGCGGCTGCTGGCCCTGTGCGGTCAGGAGGACATGCTCCGCAGTGAGACGAAAGAGGGCAAGATCGAGCTGCGAGCCGCCTGCGACGGCCTGTTCCGGGTGGACAGCCAGCGGCTCATCGCCGTCAACTCCCGGGAGGACGTGATGATCGCCACCCGGAAGGGCAATACCGCCGTGAAAAAAAAAGGGAGATAAACTGGCAGGGATGCGGGTCATCCCCCTCATCATTGAAGAGGAAAAGCTGAAAGCCGCCGCCAAAGCGGCGGCGGGAGCAGGAACCGCTGCTGGAGCTGTTGCCCTATGTGAAGAAAACCGCCGCTATCGTGGCCACCGGCAGCGAGGTGAAGAAGGGCCTCATTCAGGACACCTTCACCCCGGTGGTGAAGGAGAAGCTGGCGGCCTACGGTATCGAGACCATCTCCATCGCCTATTCCGGCGACGGCGTAGAAAATGTGGCTAATGCTATCGGCGAAGCCCGGAAAACCGGCGCGGACCTGATCCTGTGCACCGGCGGCATGAGCGTGGACCCGGACGACAACACCCCCGGCGGCATCCAGGCAAGCGGCGCACGGATCGTCACCTACGGCGCGCCGGTGCTGCCCGGTGCCATGTTCCTGCTGGGGTATTTTGAGGACGGGACCCCCATCTGCGGGCTGCCCGGCTGTGTCATGTATGCCGGGGCCACCATTTTCGACCTGGCGCTCCCCCGGATCGCCGCAGGCGTGGAACTGACCCGCAGAGACTTCGCCGTGATGGGCGAGGGCGGGCTGTGCCTTGGCTGCAAGCCCTGTCACTGGCCCAACTGCCCCTTCGGAAAATAAAAGCGAGAGCGCCCAAGCGCGCTCCTGCTTTTCCGAACCGTTCATCTCAATTAAGTATCACGCGTTACTCTGTAAAGTCAAGATAGATTTTTCATCGAATCAGAAAGGAAGAACCAACATGAAAAAGTATTTGTCTCTGCTGCTGGCCCTGTGCCTGACCTTGTCCCTCGCCGCCTGCGGCGGTAAAACCGACACCAACGCCGACACCGGTGACAGTTCTCAGACGCAGGACAGCGCCTCCACGGAAGCCCCCTGCCGGTGAGCCGGTGGAGCTGATCGTGTTCGCTGCCGCCTCCATGACGGAGACCATGAACCAGCTCAAGGAAATGTACGAGCAGAACAACCCCAACGTGACCGTTACCTATAACTTTGATTCCTCCGGCAAGCTGCTCACCCAAATCAAGGAGGGCGCGGACTGCGACCTGTTCATTTCCGCCGCCCCCCAGCAGATGAACGCCATGGACGGCAGCCTGAACGGTGATGCAGAGAAGAATCCCGACGGGCTGGATCTCATCGTCACCGACAGCCGTGTGAACCTGCTGGAAAACAAGGTGACGCTCACCGTTCCCGCCGGCAATCCCAAGGGCATTGAGAGCTTCGACCAGCTTGCCGAGCTGCTGAAGAACGGTGATGTGATGCTGGCCATCGGCAACAGCGACGTGCCTGTGGGCCAGTATACCCTGAAGATCTTCAACTACTACGGCATCGATGAGACCGCCGTGGCAAATAAGCTGACCTACGGCAACAACGTGAAGGAGGTTACCTCTCAGGTCAGCGAGGGCGCCGTGGACTGCGGCATCATCTATGCCACCGACGCCCACTCCGCCGGTCTGACGGTGGTGGACAGTGCCACTGCCGAAATGTGCGGTCAGGTCATCTACCCCGCCGCCGTGCTCAAGGGAGACAAGGAGGATGCCGCCCAGGACTTCCTGGCCTATCTCCAGACCGACGCGGCCATGACCGTGTTTGAGTCCGTGGGCTTCTCCGCCGCTTGAGCGAAAACTATTTCTGAAAAGGCCAACGGCAAACTGCTCGCCCGCCGCTGATACGGCGGCGGGCCGCCGGTCCCTCCATCCCTTCCCCCTCAGGAGGTAACTTATGGACCTGTTTCCCCTATGGAACTCGCTGCGGGTGGCGGCTATTTCCACGGTGATCGTCTTTTTCGCCGGGATCTTCGCGGCGTACTATATTGCCCGCCTGCCCCGGCTGGTGAAGGGCGTTCTGGATGTGGTGCTGACGCTGCCGCTGGTGCTGCCCCCCACCGTCATCGGCTACCTGCTGCTGCGCCTGCTGGGGTCGAAGCGGATCCTCGGTGCATGGCTGCTGGAGCAGTTCGGCGTGAAGGTGGTCATGACGTGGTGGTCGGCCATTTTTGCCACCGCGGTGGTGATCTTCCCGTTGATGTACCGCACCGCCCGCGGAGCCTTCGAATCCTTTGATGAGACGCTGGCCTACTCCGGACAGACACTGGGCCTTTCCAACGCCTATATCTTCTGGCACATCCGGATGCCCTGCTGCCGACAGGGCATCTTAGCGGGAACGGTGCTGGCCTTTGCCCGGGCCCTGGGTGAATACGGCGCTACCAGCATGATCGCCGGGTACACCCCCGGCAAGACCGCCACCATCTCCACCACGGTCTACCAGCTTTGGCAGACCAGCAACGATGCGCTGGCTATGAAATGGGTAATGGTCAACCTAAGCATCTCCGCCGTGGTGCTGCTGACGGTGAATATGCTGGAACGCCGGGACTTTCTGGTGTCCGGCGGGAAAAGGAGGGGGACGGCTTGAGCCTGTTTGTGGAAATTGAAAAGCAGCTGGGGAATTTCCATCTGGACGTCCGCTTTCAGGCGGAGACGGAAACGCTGGCCCTGCTGGGGGCCTCCGGCTGCGGCAAGAGCATGACCCTCAAATGCATCGCGGGGATCATGACCCCGGATCGGGGGCGGATCGTGCTGAACGGCCGGGTGCTGTTTGACAGCGAGGCCGGGATCGACCTGCCGCCCCAGCAGCGGCGGGTGGGGTACTTATTCCAGAATTACGCCCTGTTCCCCACCATGACGGTAGAAAAAAATATCCTCTGCGGCATCCGCTCCGGTTCCAAGGCGGAAAAAGCCGCCGCACTGTCGGCGGCCCTCCACCGCTTTCGGCTGGAGGATCTAGAAAAGCGGTATCCCGCCCAGCTTTCCGGCGGACAGCAGCAGCGGGTGGCGCTGGCGAGGATTCTCTGCTCCCAGCCGGAGGTCATTTTGCTGGACGAGCCGTTTTCCGCGCTGGACAGCTATCTGAAATGGGACTTGGAGCTGAAGCTGTCCGATTTTCTGGAGAATTTCTCCGGGCCGATTTTATGGGTGTCCCATGACCGGGGCGAGGTGTTCCGCAACTGCAAGCGGGTGTGCGTACTGGATCAGGGGGCCTCGCAAGGAACCTTCACCCTGCGGCAGCTGTTTCACGAGCCAGAAACGGAGGCTGCCGCCCGACTCTCCGGGTGTAAAAACATCGTGGAGGCCGTACCGGCAGGCAGCGCCGTAACGCTGCCTGCGTGGGGCCTGACACTGAGCTGCGGCAAGCCGGTCCCGGCGGACATCTGTCAGGCAGGCATCCGAGCAAGACACGTGATGACGGTGCCGGAGGGCACCCCGGACGCCTTCTACTGCACGGTGGAGCGGGTCATTCAGGATGTATTCACCACCATCGTCCTGCTGCGGCCGGAGGGAGCCGCGTCCGGTGCCCCCCTCCTGCGGATGGAACTGGAACGGGACGATTGGCGGCGGCTGAACCGCCCGGAGGGGCTTTGGATCGCCGTCCAGCCAAGGGATGTTCTACTATTGAAATGAGGAGATGAGCGTATGTATCATGCTGCTGTATTGACGGTCAGCGACCGTGTTTCCCGGGGCGAGCGCCCCGACGAGGGCGGCCCGCTGGTGGCGGAGCTGCTGAAAAACGCAGGCTATGAGGTGGTCCGGACCGATGTGGTGCCGGACGAACAGGCGCAGATCGAAGCGGCGCTGCGGCAGATGGCCGACGGCGGTAACATTCAACTGCTTGTGACCACCGGCGGCACCGGCTTCGCCCCACGGGACGTGACCCCGGAGGCCACCCTTGCCGTGTGTGACCGGCTGACTCCCGGCATCCCGGAGGCCATGCGCTATGCCTCCATGCAGATCACCAGCCGTGCCATGCTGTCCCGGGCGCTGGCGGGCATCCGGAAAGGGACCTTGATCCTGAATCTCCCCGGCTCCCCCAAGGCGGCTAAGGAGAATCTGGAGGCGGTGCTGCCCGCCATCAGTCACGGTCTGGAAATGCTCTCCGGCCGCCCCGCCGATTGCGCCAAGCTGACGGATTGACGCGGAAATTTCTTTCGTAATCGGCTGTCCTTCCCCCGCAAGCAAAAAATCGGCACCTGCCTCAAAAGCAGGTGCCGATTTCTGTTATCCTATCATGCGCTTGAATTTTTGGTGTAAGTGGCGTAAGTTTGGCGTAAATCCGCTTTTGCCCACTCAAAAAATCAAGCGATTTCAAGGCTTTGCGGCGTCTCTTAGTACATGCCGCCCATGCCGGGGTCAGCGGGAGCAGCAGGTGCGGGGGGTTCGGGCTTGTCGGCCACCAGGGACTCGGTGGTCAGCACCATTGCGGAGACGGAAGCGGCGTTCTCCAGAGCGGAGCGGGTCACCTTGGCGGGGTCGATGATACCGGCGGAGACCATGTCGCAGTACTCCTCCTTGTAAGCGTCGAAGCCGTAGCCCACCTTGCCGGAGTTGCGGACCTTCTCCAGGATCACGGAGCCGTCCAGGCCGGCGTTGGCAGCGATCTGGCGGATAGGAGCTTCCAGAGCCTTGGCGATGATGCGGACACCGGTCTTCTCGTCGCCGTCCACGCTGTCCAGCAGAGCCTCCACAGCGGGGATGACGTTCACGAAGATGGTGCCGCCGCCGGCGACCACGCCTTCCTCCACAGCGGCGCGGGTAGCGTTCAGAGCGTCCTCGATGCGGAGCTTCTTCTCCTTCATCTCGGTCTCGGTAGCAGCGCCCACCTTGATGACAGCCACGCCGCCGGCCATCTTGGCCAGACGCTCCTGCAGCTTCTCCTTATCGTAGTCGCTGGTGGTGACGGCGATCTGGTTGCGGATCTGGCCCACGCGGTCCTTGATGGCCTGGGCGTCACCGGCACCGTCCACAATGGTGGTGTTCTCCTTGGTGACCTTTACCTGACGGGCACGGCCCAGCATATCCACGGTAGCGGTCTTCAGCTCCAGGCCAACTTCCTCGCTGATGACGGTGCCGCCGGTGAGGATGGCGATATCCTGCAGCATCTCCTTGCGGCGGTCGCCGAAGCCGGGAGCCTTGACGCACACCACGTTCAGGGTGCCCCGCAGACGGTTGACGATCAGGGTGTTCAGAGCCTCGCCCTCAACATCCTCGGCGATGATGACCAGCTTCTTGCCGGACTGGACCAGCTGCTCCAGAATGGGCAGGATGTCGGAGATCACGGAGATCTTCTTATCGGTGATGAGGATATAGGCGTCATCAATGACAGCCTCCATCTTCTCAGTATCGGTGACCATATAGGGGGTGATATAGCCGCGGTCGAACTGCATGCCCTCCACAACCTCGCTGTAAGTCTCAGCGGTCTTGGACTCCTCAATGGTGATCACGCCGTCGGCGGAAACCTTCTCCATGGCGTCGGCAATCAGCTTGCCGATCTCCTCGTCACCGCTGGAGACAGCGCCCACACGGGCGATATCGCTGGAGCCGTTGACCTTCTTAGCCTGCTTCTTTACCTCGGCTACGGCGGCTTCCACAGCCTTGGACATGCCCTTCTTCACAACGATGGGGTTGGCACCGGCGGCCAGATTCTTCAGACCCTCGTGGATCATGGCCTGAGCCAGCAGGGTAGCGGTGGTGGTGCCGTCACCGGCAACATCGTTGGTCTTGGTGGAAACTTCCTTCACCAGCTGAGCGCCCATGTTCTCGAAGGGATCGGGCAGCTCCACTTCCTTGGCGATGCTGACGCCGTCGTTGGTGATGAGGGGTGCGCCGTACTTCTTATCCAGAACCACGTTGCGGCCCTTGGGGCCCAGGGTGATCTTAACGGTATCGGCCAGCTGGTCAACGCCGGCCTGCAGAGCCTTGCGGGCCTCATCGCCGCGCATAATGAGCTTAGACATAATTCATAACCTCCAAGTTTTCTTAAAGTGGGGGACTGCGTCCCCCCTTTGCCCGTAAAGGGCACGCCGCATCCGTAAAGCAGCAAAGCTGCTAACGGCTGCGCAGTAGATTCCCCCTCGCCAGTTTGTGAACTGGCGACGCCGTCCAGGACGGCTGGGGTCAAGGAATTTTTGCCACGCACATGTCGCGGCAAAAATCAATTCAAGCATTTTGTCAGGACACATGCCCCACCGTTCCTTCGTCCCCTTCCGGCGCAAACCAGCGAAGCGTTTGTGCCGGAAAAACGAGGAGCAGCGGAACGAGAGAGCTTTGGCCGCAAGGCCGAAGCGAGGGATGTGCAGCTTGTGACGAGTTACTCGACGATGGCCAGGATATCGTTCTGACGGACAACTACGTACTCCACGTCCTCCAGGGTCACCTTGGTGCCGGCATACTGGCTGGTGATGACCTTATCGCCGGGCTTCACGGTCATGGTAACTTCCTTGCCGTCTACCATACCGCCGGGGCCGACGGAAATGACCTCTGCCACAGAGGGCTTCTCCTTTGCGGAGCCGGTGAGGATGATGCCGCCCTTGGTGGTCTCCTCGGTTTCTACCATCTTCAGAATCACACGATCAGACAACGGGGTAAGTTTCATGTTGGGTTCCTCCTTGTATATTTTCATATGATAAACAATTTCAGCGTTAGCACTCAATCCTTTCGAGTGCTAACGCTGTTATCATAGTACAACTGTCCCGGTTTGTAAAGGGGTAATTTGTAAATAAGTTATGAAGTTTCCATTGGGGAAAATCGTCGGTTCCCGCCCTCACTTGGGACCGGCACCGTAATTGGGATCACAGCCCTTGGGTCCGAAGAAATTCAATCCTTTTTTCCGACAAAGTCAGACGCACATCCCGGCTGTGGATGGTCTCCCCGTCCAGACAGGTCACAATGTCACCTTCCGACTGGATGCGGACGTTTTTGGCAGTCACCACCCGGATCACCTCCGGCGGCAGCGAGCGGTAGCGGCCAGCGGAATAGGCGCTGAACAGCCCCGCGAACTTCACGCGGCTGATGTTTTTCACCAGCACCGTATGTAAAACGCCATCGTCCATTCGGGCCTCCGGCACCGGCGTGGAGCCGCCGCCGTAATACCGTCCGTTGCACATGGACACCAGCGCAAAGTCGTCCTCGATCACCTCGTCATCCAGCGTCACCCGCCAGTGCTGGCCAATGCCCACGGAACAGGAAATTCACCGCCACGGCGGCCAGATAGCTGCCCCGTCCGCTGAGGAGGGGGGAATCCCCCAGCTCGTGAACGCTCTCCGCCACCCGGGCGTCGATGCCGCTGCAGGCAATGGTCAGACATTGGCGGCCGTTGCAGTCGATAAGGTCCAGAGGATGGACCTCCCCGTCCCACAGGTTTTCCGCGTCCGTAAACTTGGCGGCGTCCGGACCGAAGTTTTTCAGAAAATCGTTGCCGGTCCCGATGGGGATGCAGGTCACAGCCGCATTGTCAAAGCCTGCCGCACCGTTGACCACCTCGTTCAGAGTGCCGTCCCCGCCGCAGGCGTAAAGCCGGACCTCCTCCCCGGAGGACACCAGCCGTCGGGCGATCTCCTCCGCGCCGCCGGACCGCTGGGTCAGCAGACATTGGCAAGTCAGGCCATGCTGCCGCAGACGGTCCGCCATTTCATAAATGCGGCCCGTCTGGTCCTTTTTCCCGGCATGGGGGTTAATGATGAAGATATGCTGCACGGGTGACCGCTCCCCTTTCAACCGAAACCGTCAAATTCTGATTACAAATTGTCATTTTTGCCCGCATGATTGCTTTTTGTATAAAATTCTCCGGTCATCTTCCGTACATGAAGGCGTCGCACTTGATCATGCCGTTGTAGAGCTTGCGTTTTTTTGTCGGCGGGACGGCCGAAACACCGCTCAAATTCCGTGTGGGAGCTGAGCACCAGCACCCGCCACTTGGGGCGGCAGGTCCCGGAGGGCCGCGCCGAACATTCGATACAGGTCCTCGGCCTCCTTTTTTTCCAGCAGCCGCTCGCCGTAGGGCGGGTTGGTCACCAACTGGCCGTATTCGCTGTCCCGGTGGAATTTTCCCGCGTCTGCCACTTCAAAGCGGATGCAGTCCTCCACACCGGCCAGCTCCGCGTTGTGCCGCGCCAGCTCCACAGCGGCGGGGTCAATATCGCCGCCCCAGATGTCATAATGGCCGTGGAATTCCTTATCCATGGCCTCGTCACCGGCCTCCAGCCACAGCTTGGAGTCCATGTTTTTCCACTTCTGAGCGGCAAAGCTGCGGTCCAGGCCCGGTGCCCGGTTCTTGGCAATGAGGGCTGCCTCGATGGGGATGGTGCCGCTGCCGCAGAAGGGGTCGCAGAAGGGATCCTTTCCCCGGTAACGGGAGAGGGTCACCAGCGCTGCCGCCAGCGTTTCCCGCAGGGGCGCACCCATGTTTTTAGCCCGGTAGCCCCGCTTGTAAAGGCCCTCGCCAGAGGTGTCCAGATACAAGGTCGCTACATCCTTGATGATGGAAAACTGGATCTGATACCGGCTGCCGGACTCCGGCAGGGTCTCCACGCCGTACTTCTCCCCCAGCCGCTTAGCGGACGCCTTTTTCACGATGGACTGGCAGGCGGGGACCGAGTGGAGCTGGGAGTTCAGGGAATAGCCCTTTACAGGGAATTCGCCGTCCCGTGGGATATAATCCTCCCAGGGCAGGGCGTAGACCCCCTGAAACAGCGCCTCAAAATCACGGGCTGGGAAGGAGCCAAGCTCCATCAGCACCCGTGCGCCGCAGCGCAGGTTGATGTTCAGTCGGGCAATGTCCGCCAAGGTGCCGTCGCAGTGGACCCGGCCGTTTTCCGCCCGGACATTTTTTAAGTCCAGACGGCGCATCTCGTCCGCCACCAGACTTTCCAAACCAAACAGACAGGGAACCGTCAGTGTCATGGTCCATGTCTCCTTTCAACTTTCAAAACTATATTAGGGTCAGTATAACAGACTGTCCGCTGATCCGCAACCGGAAACCGTGCTCCCACCGCAAATTGGAAGTGGTTTTTCGCCAAAAACTGTGCTATACTGCAAGCAGAAATGGATTTTGCAAAAAAGGAGGGTTCTTTGATGATGAACTGGATCTGGCTGGGGGCTGTGGTGGCCTTCGGCGTTTTGGAGGCCGCTACCGCGGCATTGGTATCCATTTGGTTTGTAGGCGGTGCGGCGGTGGCTCTGCTGGCGTCCTTTTTAGGTGCGGCGCTGTGGCTTCAGATTGCCCTGTTTCTGGCGGTCTCCGTGGGTATTCTGGCGGCGGTCCGGCCCCTGATGAAGCGGGCCAACGCAAAAACCGTCCCTACGAATCTGGACCGGGTCATCGGCTGTACTGCCCGGGTAACAGAGGAGATCGACAACGAGGCCGGCACCGGGGCCGTGTATGTAGAGGGCAAGACCTGGACCGCCCGCAGCAGCGACGGCACGGTGCTGCCCATCGGGACCCGCGTGATCGCGGAGCGAATGGAGGGCGTCAAGCTCTATGTGAAGCCGGAGCCGGTAAGCTCCACGCGGCAGAGCTGACCGCTTAACTGAATAAAACCCCCTGCGGGAAGCGGCTATGCCGTTTCCCGCAGGGGGTTTTTATCTTCTATCTTTGGATGGATGCCCCCATCGCGCACTCGGAAGATTTTTGTTTTGATCCGTCCCGGTGCAAGAGGTTCCATTCAATTTCGATTTGACAGAGTCCCTGTAAGCACCCGGCCAAAGCAGATCAGCGTCCCGGCCTCCGCTGCAGGCAAGGTCACATCCCCGTCCGCACGGCGGCGGTTCAGGGAAAACAAATATACCGTACCGGAATCGTCCCGGTCATACTGCCGGCAAAGGACTTTGCCGTTCACGCTGAAAATACCCACATCTCCCTCCCGCAGAGGCGTGCGGCTCACATACGCCACCGCGCCGTCCTCCAGATAGGGGGCCATAGCGTCCCCGCTGATGCGGACGGCAAATTCCGCCGTCTGCGGCACTTGCTCTGTGACGGAGATCTCATCAAAATCCTCTCCCGGCACTGCGGAAACACAGCCTACCGCCGCCAGCGTGTGGTACAGGGGGATGATCCTGCCCTCGGGCCGCTCCGCCGGGAGCGGGGACGTCTCCTGTCGGCAGGCCCACAGCGCTTCGGTCACAGACTGCACCGTTTCACGTCCCAATGGGGAAAGTTCCCTGAATTTCCGCAGCAAAGTCTGTTCTTCCGAACTCAGCGCCTGCCCGCCTCCCCGGAAGCTGTCCCGAAACAGTTGATTGGGATCTGTCTCCAAACTGTCAAACAGCCGCAGCATCACATCTTCCTTTGGAAAGCTCAGACCGTTTTCATAGTTGCTCACTGCCGAGGGGGACACTCCCAGCCGCCCCGCCAGTTCCCCACGGGACAGCTTCAGCTCCCCACGCCGGAATTTAATTCGTTCGCCAAAACTCATGGAAAAAAACTCCTTTCGTTCTGTTCCTCGACAACTCTCGACACAGGTGTCTTAATCATAACGAAAAAAAGTGTTGCTGTCAATCCATTTTAACAAGTTTCTTGTAAAATTATTCTTGACTTAACAAAATTCTTGTGATAATGTTACCTCGTTGACAGGGAACTTGTCCTAGTGATAAGCAAAAGCCACATGGAAAGGATGGCAGCAAGCAGACGGGCCGCAGGCTGTTCCATGCAAGTCATCCGGTTCCGCTTTCTCTGGCCCACCCGCTGAAACCGTGCGGCGAATACTGTGGGCAGAAAAAAATTGAACGCAGACAAAGTCTGCGTTCGATTGGTGGGGGAAGGTGGATTCGAACCACCGAAGTCAGTGACAACAGATTTACAGTCTGCCCCATTTGGCCGCTCTGGAATTCCCCCATATGAAATTGTGGAGCTGGTGGACGGATTCGAACCCCCGACCTGCTGATTACAAATCAGCTGCTCTACCAGCTGAGCTACACCAGCAGTTCCCAACAGCAAGGATTATCTTAGCAGAACATAATCAATTTGTCAACAACTTTTTTTCATTTTCGTATTTCTTTTTAGGAGGGATCTGTTTGAGCACAAAAAAGCGCTCCGTTTCCGCCGTGGTACGCTGTTCCATTTGTGGGCGGGAAATCGCGTCAGGAGAGGAATACTGGGTCTGCAACGGCACCTTGGCCTGCACCGACTGTCTACCTGACCTGGCCCGGCAGGAGCTCCTGCCCTGCCGGGTGCTCCGGGGAAAGGAGGACAGACTATGACACTGTTGGAGATGTCTGTTGTCTACGCGGAGCACGCCGCAGTGATCCGCAGCCGGATCGTAGAGCTTCGGGGGCTGACCCGGCAGGAAACGAACCCGGAGGCCGTTCAGGACCTCAAGCGCCGGGTGGCGGCGCTGCTGCCCTTATGGCAGGAGGCCCGGGATCTGGCCAGACTCACCGCTCATTATTATGACTATGATAAGGAGGCTCACCGATGAATCAGATCAGTCTGGACGCCAAGGGCGGTCAATTTCTGGCGGATCTGGCCAACTGGCAGCGGGAAAGCGCCCCGGATAACTCCGCGGATCTGGAGCGGCTGCGGCGGAATCTGCGCTTTGCCCGCCAGCAGGTGCTGACGAAGCGGCAGCAGCAGATGCTGGAGCTTTACTACGATCAGGGACTCACCATGGGGCAGATTGCCGCCAAGCTCCATCTGAACCGCTCCACCGTCTGCCGCACACTTCAGCGGGCCAGAGAACGGCTTTACGCATGTCTGCGGTATACCTTATAAGGGCAGTTCAGTTAATCTTATAGGCGGTCCGTCTTGCGGTCCGGGAGAAAAGCCCGTATAATAGGGGCAGAATCGTTGATTTTACATCATACGCGTCTGCCCATGCCTATAAATTTTGGTGAAGAACGCACTTTTTCAAGCGGTCCATGCCATGGGCCCTCTATTCCCCACAGGAAGGCGCCCGGATCTGCGGCAGCTTTCTGAAATTCAGTCCGAAAAGGAGACAGCAATGGATATGAAACCGATCATTGTCATGGCCGGAACACCGGTAGATACCCAGATGGGCATGGACTGCCTCAGCACACAGGGATTGCCCGGCGTCTTTTGCCCGATATCAGAGGACCCCAACCAGCAGACGGCTTTTCAGATCTCTTCCACGGAGGAAAAGATCGACACCGTAGTCTCCCTTCTGTGCGCGGCGCAGCGGGAGCATGGCTGTGAAAAAGCCTTCATTTACTGCAATTCCCTTTCCGGCGCGCTGGATTTCCAGTTCGTTGCCCGGGAAACCGGCTTGAAGATCGTCACGCCGCTAGACGTTTACCGGCTGCTGGCGCCCAAATATCACTCTCTGGCCGTGATCGCCGCCAACGCTCAGGGCACCGCCGGAATCGAGCGGACCCTGCTCAGTGCCAACCCGGACCTGACCCTGCGCTCTACCGGACTTCTGCCTGTGGTGTTGGGGATCGAGGCCGGAGAGGACCCCTGATACGCTGGTGAAACAGAACCGTCTGCCGGAGCTTGTGAACTGGTATCAGGCGTTGGGTGCAGAAGCGCTGGTGCTTGGCTGCACCCCTCCGCCTGC
>VOFG01000744.1_pt1 | contig 87008 bp, 128 predicted proteins | sample 5384171 | NCBI WGS metagenome assembly VOFG01 (sample SAMN12384726, study PRJNA508395) | human gut metagenome | isolation source: healthy gut F | host: Homo sapiens
AATTCTTCTATTAATTATGGGAGTGTTTGAAAATATTTTACCGGCATTCTTTGTGTATATTGCATTGGGTATTATTTTAGCTGATGTAGTGATAATTATTGTCTTGGGAAATACAATATGTAGAAGGTGACAAATTGAATTGACCGAGCTCTTTGAGCGTGGGATGCTTCTTGTCCGAAGGGCAAGCGCTTCGTATCTGCGGCCTTTCGTTAGGTGCGCTTCTTGCGATTGATTTTGCTATTCGGCATGAAGAAAAAGTGGCTTCGCTGGTTTTGATTGGCGCACAATATAAAGTACCAAGTTTACTGATAGATTTTCAAAATCTTATCTTCCGTTGTATGCCAGACAAGGTTTTTGAAAGTATGGGACTATCAAAAAGCAGCACCATAAAATTGGCTCACTCTATGCGGTCATTGGATTTTACTTCTGCAATTAAACAATATTCGTTGTAATCAGCAAGGGAAATAAGGGAATTTTTATTTAGTCGTTGCCTGCCACTTTATCAAGAAGTCTGGCGGAGTTCCGCTTTGCCTTTCTTGTAGAGTGGGCGTAGACATTCATTGTGGTACTGACATCAGAGTGCCCTAACAGTTCCTGCACATCTTTTGGGGCAGCTCCGTTTGAGAGGAGGTTGCTTGTGTAGGTGTGTCGCAACTGGTGGAAATGGAAATTCTCAAATCCGTCCAGCCTTTTTGCAACTGATCGGCAGGCAATGCTGAGTGTGCTTGGCAGTTCCAGACATCCGTCCGGTCTCAGGCAGACAAAGGAGATTTCCTTGTAATCTGCCGGGATATCTTCGGTTCCGTCCAGATGATAATATTCATAATACACTCTGTTTTTGTCCTGCGCTTCTTTGTAGAAATTGCGGTGGTAAAGTTCACCATACTGCATCCGGCTTTTTAGCTGTTTTTTCTGGCAGCTTTCAGTATTTCAGTCAGAGTATCGCCAAAATCAACAATCCTTACTTTCTTTCGCTTGGTCGGTCCGATGATGTTTTTATGTTTTGTGCCATCATAGCGGATACTTCTTTTAATCGTCAGGAATTGTTCATCAAGGTTGATATCCTGCCAGGTTAATCCGCATACCTCACCGATACGAAGTCCTGCATAATAAGCTATCTGGATTGGCAGGATTGCAGGTGGATTCTTTACTTTGAGGTATTCTATCAGTCTCTCATAATCTTCATGGGAAATAGGCTGTATGCCTTCTTCTACCTCATCATCTGAGAATAAATCCACATCCTCTGCCTGTTTTTTCAGCTTAATATACTGCATAGGATTAAAAGTAATCAACTGTTTTGGAAATACTGCAAACCGGAAAGCCTGTTGTAATACTGCTGAAAAGGAATGGATGTAATCTTTACTGTATCCTTTTCTCACTTTTCCATCTGGAAATTCCCCACCGAATGTAAGCAGATCGAGAAATGCCTGTAAATGTTCAGCAGTAACGGTTTTTAATTTGCGTTCTGCAATCGGATGTTTCTTGATACAACGGATTGCACCAAGATAATTTTCCACTGTACCATTGCTGAGTGTTCCGACTTTCAGTTCTTCTTCCGCCCACATATCAAGAAGTTCTCCTACAGTAAGATTATCTGTCTTTGCGACAAATTTTCTTGCTTTCGTAATCATCCATTGCCTGACGGAGCAGTTTTTCCGTTTCACTTTTACTTTCTGTTCCAGCGTATTCTTTCTGAACCAGATTGCCGCTTGCTTCTTCTACATAGAAGCGGTAGTACCATTTCTTTCCTTTTTTTCTTACAGATCCTTTTGCCATAATCGTGTGTCTCCTTTCGATATCAGACAATCGGAACTGATGAAATGCTTCTTGCGTGTAAGTATATCATAACTCCGGTTGTCGTTCTATACCGAATCGGAATCCTCATACAAAACTTCTGATAAAAGATTTTCAAGCCTTTGTTCTGCCATTTCCGGTTTCTTGGAATAAAGCCTTACGATATCTGCCATGTCGTTAAAGGCATTAACAGTGTGGGTGATCTCCCGGAGAAACATAATCTCGTTATATTCATCATTCGATTCAAACCCCATTACTTTTGCAATATCAGCTTCATTCGTGTTGCCCTTGTAATTCTTGCAGGCAAACTGGAATGATTCCAGAAACAGGTTATATTGCTTTAACATCAACAGCAGTAAATCTTTGGAAAAAGCATCTTCCTTTTTACTAAGGGCGAGAGGTAACTGTTTGAGAATATCGCCCATTGCATCACGAATCTGTAATTCTTTCTTATCCGTAATATCGGTTTCGTATTCATCGGTTTCCCCTTTGAGCCATTCCACCGATACATGGAGAGCCTCTGAAAGACCTTCCAGCACCATTTTCTTTGTATTGTCAATCGAACCATTCTCATAACGCAGGATTGTGGAAGCGGTAACTCCCATCTTCTCTGCAATAAGGCTGTGTCAGATTTAATTCCAGACGACGCTGTTTTGCCCTGCTGCCTATCAGCTTGCGTAGTTCTTTATCTTTCATGCTGATTGCCTCCTTTTTCGGTATGTATGAATTATAGCATGTACCTCACATAATTGCAATATGCAATATATTAATTATTTTTAAAATTTCATAACGCTTGACAACACAATATAAAACCGCTATACTAACAGCACAACAAAAATTGCATAATGCAATTATAAGGAGGTGACAAGATGACGGAAAGAAAGATTGCATTATCCATCGAGGAAGCAGCCGACTATACAGGAATTGGCAGAAACACTTTGAGAAAGCTGGTTGAATGGAAGAAGCTTCCGGTATTAAAAGTCGGAAGAAAAGTCCTTATTAAAACTGACATTCTGGAAAAGTTCATGGAAGCCAACGAGGGGCGAGATCTGAGGGATAAAGGAAATGTAAAAGCTGTCACAAGAAATGTGGCAACTTAAAAAGGCGGCTTCCTAAGAAACCGCCAAAGGTTCTATCAGACCGAAGCCATGATATACCTACACGCAAGAGGATTATACCATGTGCTTCTTCTGATATGCAACCGGGAACTAATGTTTATCTTGTCGGAAAAACATCGACAAGATAATGCTCCCAAGGATGCACCACGATTCTGATTGGAATTATGTCAACAGAGCTGACCAGAATCGTGTGCCAAATCTTAGCAGAGCAAGATTTGATTATAAGAGAAAGGATGAAGACGATATGGCGAAATCAACAAAGACTTATGAAGAAAGAATACGTGCATTAGAGAAAAAGGAACAGGAAAGCATCGAAGCTACCAAAAAGCTCATTGCACAGCGAAAGGAACTGGAAAAGAGAAAGAAAGCCGAGGAAAGTAAAAAACGAACCCACAGGCTCTGTCAGATTGGCGGTGCGGTGGAATCGGTTCTTGGCTGTCCGATTGAGGAGGAAGATTTACCAAAGTTGATAGGCTTCTTAAAAAGGCAGGAAACAAACGGAAAGTTTTTCTCAAAGGCGATGCAAAAAAGAACCATTTACAGACATGGAGGAAGTGTAATGGCGGAGGGAGTGGTTTTTCCATTCCCTTCATTGCCTTTGAATGAAGGGCGCACTTATGGACAACCAGAGGTCGTCCTTATAAGTTTGCCACAAGTGGCAACCGGTCTGCGCTTACGCTTGCCGGGCTCGTTCCGTCGGCGGGGCTTTCAGCCAGACCTGCTCATGCCGCAGGGGGCACTCTTGCGCAGAGGGCGTTCCGACAGCTTCACTTCTGCCAAACCAGAAGAAGATGCTGTCGGAAATCAATGCCGGATACGGCAGAAAGGGGGAATCGTATCATGGCGATATTTCACTTTACAGTAAAGATTGTCGGGCGCAGTAAAGGAAAATCTGTCATATCCGCATCGGCATATCTTAATGGAGATGTGATGAAGAATGAGGAAACAGGCAGAATCAGTTACTATACTTCCAAAAAGGAAGTCGTCTACACCAGTCTGATGATGTGCGAAAATGCACCTCCTGAATGGCTGCATGTACCGGAAGAAAATATAAAAAGGTTTCAACAGTCTATCCGTTATAAAAGAGCGGATGATAAAGATGCCGCACTGGAAAAGTTTAAAATCACATTTCAGAAACAGCGTCTATGGAATGAGGTATTGAAGATAGAAAAAAATGCAGATGCACAGCTTGGACGCTCATTTGAATTTTCCCTGCCGAAAGAATGGAGCAGACAGGAACAGATTGATTATACAACCGAATATATTCAAAAGACTTTCGTGGACGAGGGAATGTGTGCCGACTGGAGCATACACGATAAGGGCGACGGGAACCCACATGTGCATTTACTTGTAACCATGCGACCATTCAATCCAGACCACTCATGGGGAAGCAAAGAAGTCAAAGACTGGGAGTTTGTCAGAGATACTGACGGAAATATCGTGGTTGATGAATCCCACCCGGACTGGTGGCAGGATAAGAAAAATCCAGACCGTCATGGAATCCGTATTCCGGTACTTGATGAAAACGGAGTACAGAAAGTCGGGGCAAGAAACAGAAAACAATGGAAAAGGGTTCTGACTGACGCTACCGGCTGGAACAATCCAAAGAATTGTGAGTTATGGCGAAGCGAATGGGCAAAGATGTGTAACCGGCATTTATCCATAGACAATCTGATTGACCACCGCTCTTATGAAAGACAGGGCAAATTGAAAGTCCCTACGATTCATGAGGGTGCAGATGCAAGGAAGATTGAGGAAAAATATCTCACCGGGCAGATAAGGAAAGGTTCATGGAAGGTCGAGGAAAACCAGATGATAAAAAACAAAATGCACTGCTGCAAAAGGTAATTGCAACCTTTGGTAAGGTATCCGGTGCATTGTCGATGTGGAGGAGTGGTTGAATGACATTAGAAGAAAGCAAAGAAGTAATTCCCATGATGGAAGCAATGATTACACAGATAGAGGAACAGCAGAATATCATGGCAGAGATGCTTCAGGAGATACAGGAAAAGGACGAGAAGCTGATGTGCTTTCAGGAGCAGGAAGAACGATTGCAGCAATTAGAGAAAGAATTGTCAGAGCTGCTACAAATCTTACCGGATACAGAAGAACTGTTGATGCTTCTGGAAGAAAAGACAGACCAGATACAGAAACTCACAGACGAAAATCAGCAATGGCAGGAATTGGCACAGAAATTAAACAGCGAGAACCGGCTATTGCAGAAACAGAACAGCGAATTACTGAACTTGAACAGCAATTAGAGAAAGGAAGGTTGATTGATGAACGAATTAAGAAACTCAAAGAGCGACGATCAACTGGAAGAACTGCTAATGCTGACGGAGCAGATGCAGGAAGAACTCGACCAGAAAGACCGGACTATCAGGGAACTGAAAGTGCAGCTCGACGAATCGCTGACCTTGAACGAGAAGTTAAACAGCGAGAACAAAACAGAGAACATTCAAGCCTTAAAGAACGACTTGAGGAAAACAAAAGATTTTTGATAGATACAGTCACTCCCAGAGAGTGTGTTGGATAGTAAAGTAATAACATCAACATGACGATATAGAAAATGCAGGGAAGCATTGTATTTCAAAGAGTTTGAGATACAGAGCTTCTACTAAGGCAGTGGTCATCTTGTAAAAATATGGTCTTTGTGCGTAATATGGTCGTTTGATGATATGGGACTAGGAGAACAGGTTATTTTATCTGATAAAGAAAGCAAAGGGGTTACTATGAGTAATACAATTAATGTGAACTATATGACACGGGCTTACAATCAGTACCAGCAGAAAAATGCGGCTAAAGATCAGGAGAAGGAAGATACAAGGTTTGCGGATAGTGTAAGAGAAAAGAGCGAAGCTAGTGGAAGTATAGTGGGCAATTCAAAAATAGGTTCTGTGTCTGCTAAAGATATGACGATGGTGGAATACAAGCAGTACATTTACAATTCAGATAAAATGATTGGAGGAACAGAAGTATGCACATTGGTTCTGGTCTAAATACGGTATCTTCAATGTACCGCCAACAAAAAGGCAATAATATGAAAGCCCCTGTATCTGCGGAAAAGACATTTTATACGGCTGAAACACCAAAGGTATACCAGATATTCACAACAGATAATATGTTGTGGACAGGAGGTAATGGTACAGGTCTTTCTTATTGCCTTAAATATGCGGATGATTCGACGGATGAAAATCCAGTGGTGTTAGCGAAAGGTGTGGATGAAAACGGAAAAGAGTTTGAGCAAAGAATATATATCAATGACGTTGATCCATCAAAGCGCCACAGTAGTCGAAATGCGTGCATTGGAGGCACATTACAAAGTGGAGAAGCAGGGAGGTTTCACGTCTCTGCCGCTTGAAGCTGGTAATATGGGACTTAACGACAGAAGAGATTTTATCGCAATGTTCAAAAAAAGCATAGAAGATTTAAACAAATTGGGAAGGTTTGACTTATCGTTGCTTTGGACGAAAAGTATGGATACATATCTTAATTTGCCAAATGCAAATAGTAAGTATAAATAAGGCTTAGTTATTTGGACATAGAAGGAAAAGAGAATTTAGAATAAACGAAGGAGATTGAGACAATGCAGTCAATATCAAGTTATATTAATCCTAATACAAGAGGACTTACATCTAATTACAAAAATACAGCTATTAAAGATAAGGAAACCTATAATGAGGCGATGTCGCAGCACTTACTAAATCCGGTAGAAGATTTGGTTCAAGTGTTAAAAACACCTATAAAATTGGCGAAGAGTTCTTCACTTAGCAGGCAGAATAATTCTGTTAATATTGCGGAAGGGCAAAGAATCCGTGTTAATGGAGGTCATGTGCTTACGGTTACGGCGCATGGAGTAGAGGTTTCTGGTGGAGATAATCCGTATGATACACAATCATATGTAAAAGCACAGAGAATGGCAGATGCATTGGCATCCATGCTGCGAAATGCAGGTGGGACAATGACTACTGTAGCACATTCAAAGGAGGAATATGCCCGGTATACAGAAGGAATTACGGATGTTATGTCTTATCTGGGTATAGACACTTCCAAAGATTTTACGGTCAATGGTATGAAATATAGCAAAAATAAAGATGGCTGGTATGAGTCAGAAGCGAACAGTGATGCGCAGGCGGCATATGAACAGTTAAAAGCGAATAACAGAACCTATCAGTTTGCAGACGAAAAAACCAAAAAACAGATTGCTTATATTAGTGATTATTACCTTCAGACAGTGCCGGAGAGTGTAAAGGCGGCGTGGCAGGAAACATTAGAAGAAACGGGGGTTAATCCATTTCAGACGGATGTAACCAGTACATTAACGCAGCTATCTGTGGAGCAGGATTTTCAGACAGGTGGTAATGATAATATTTTTGGAGAAACGAAAGAAAGCTGTTTGGCAGCTATCAACAAAATATTGGAGAGAATAGAAAATCCGCTGGCAGCAGTTACAGAGGAAAGGGCAGCATATCTGCAACAGGAAAAAAGAATTTTATATGACACCGCCCAGTGTGATCCATATAGGGAATTAGGGTTTGGTGCAGACAATTTGGGACGGCAGTATGCATTGAAATTATGCAGAAGACTCAACGGACGAGAATCCGATTGTAATTGCAAAAGGAAACGATGAATACGGACAGCAGTTTGAAGAACGGATTTATATCAATGACATAGATTTAAATAATGCGTCTTATTTGGAAATGGCTGCGTTGAAACAGCAGTATGAACAAAAAAAACAGATAGCTGTGTTTAGAAACGGCACTTTTTTTTGGGACATCATGATTCGGAAAAGGAAAATTATGTGGATGACTTCAATAAGTGAATCGCCGATTTGTATAAATTAGGGGTTTGGTGTTCAAATTCAGCTTTAATGAGACAGGCATATTGAGAAAATATAAATATGAGATTACTTTAAGTCTATAAAAAAAATTAGATTATATTGCTGCTGGAGGGATTATAAATATGGTAAATATGGTAAATACCGCTGTAAATAACAATATTTACGCAGGAAGAAAATCAGGTTCAAAATATAACCAATCAAAGGCTTTTCAACAAAAGGAAGTGTTAGAGACACCGGATGTTGCAGCAGTTAACAAATATGCAAATGTTCAAGAAATTTATGAGGCACTAAAGTGTAACGTGTCGTATAGAGTAGATAAACAGGAGCAGGATGAAATTGCTGAGAAAGAAATTCAAAATGAAGAACCAGAAATAAGCAATGATTCCAGTGAAAAAATGACAGCATGGTACCAGGGTGTTCCTTTGGAAGAGTGGGCATTAACGGATCCTAAATACACGGATTCAGAAACGGGAATTTCATGGTATATTAGAGATGGAAAATATCCGTATATGGTAGGTGAGGATGCAGAAAAGTTCCGAAAACTTTGTGAAGAATCCGGGGAGTTTGCGCTAAAGAAATTTGCGGAAATGACGGGATTAATACAGAAATTAGATGACAATACAGTAGCGATGTGGGTGATAACGGAATTGCAGTTAAATCTAAAGATGGGAAAGAGATGTTTGTGGACACATCAGGCTTATCATATGATATTGTTATGGATATGTTCAGAAATTTGCCTAGAAATGGGAATTTTTTCAGCAATAAGTATTGGTCAGACAATATACAGAAAGCACAGGCTCGGAGCTGATGATACGTTATATTGCAAGAGTGTGTATGCATGGACTCCGATAGGAGAAAGCAGATTGGTTCTGATTGACAGAAGAATCATAGACAATAACATATCCTGTAGGAGTTGCATGTTCTGCGATTATGTATTTTATAATAAAGCAAAATGGTAATTTTTTGAAAAAGTTTCGGATTAGATGTAGTGTTTGCCGCTGAAACCGTAGTATATGAGTGAAGCCGGAAAGGAGGCGGTGTGATGATAGACGATGAAAAAATCATAGAAATGTTTTTTGAGCGTTCGGAACAGGGCATACGGGAACTGGACATAAAATCGGAAAAGCCTGTCACAATCTTTCCTACCATATAGTAGGGAGCAGACAGGACGCGGAGGAATGTGTAAACGACGCTTATTTAGGTGCATGGAACGCCATTCCCCAGCACGACCTAACCCATTGTTGTCGTATCTTTTGAAAATCGTTCGGAATATTTCGCTCAAAATCTATTGGAGAAAGGAAGCAGCCAAACGAAGCAGCCAAACGAAGCAGTCATTACACGATTGCTTTGGAGGAAATTGAAGCCTGTATTGCAGACCAGAAAAACATTGAAGATGAAATCGAGGCCAGAGAGTTAGCCCGTATCATTGAGAGTTTTTGGACACGCTGACCATCGAAAACCGCGTTATCTTTATGCGCCGCTATTGGTTTTCCGACAGCTACAAGGACATAGCCGAGTTTGTAGGGCTTTCAGAAAAAAAAATATTTCTGTCCGGCTGACCCGTATCCGCGAGAAAATGAAGCAATACTTGATTGAAAGAGAGGTATTCGTATGAACGCAAAGAAATTTTCTGACGCTATGAGCGAGCTTGATACAAAATATGTTGATGAAGCACTCAACTACAAAACGAAAATGAAAAAGCCTATATGGATAAAGTGGGGAATTATGGCAGCCTGTCTTTGCCTTATAATTTGCGTAGTTACAATTCCGCGTTTACTTAATGGCTCTAATCCCCCTATTTCTGGAGATTTGGCTCCTATGGTTTATGTAAATAACAAGTTGTATCAATATACGGATAGTCAACTCGATTTTACAGATAAAGAAAGCCAGTTCACTTATTTAGGGAAATCGAAAGCAAAGTTAGTTCATCACAAGAGCCAAAAGAAAATTTCAAGCTAATGACGATATTGTAGGCGCTAAAGTATATCAATATGAAAATGATATTGTGGTTTTAATTGATGGTAAATATTTCTTATATAGTCATATGGAAGATGCTGAAAATGAAACGGTTGAATTTGAAGGACAGTTATTTAACAAATCGGACTTATCCGAAGAAACCCTTGAATGGCTGAGTGGTATAATTCGATACCGCCAGAAAAACAACTTGCTGTCAATTCAATTCCAGCCGAGCTATATATTGATGACGGTGCCGGAACGGTTGACGCAGACCAAGAAAAATAACTTTGATTGACACCCACAAGGGACAGCCGAGATTGAGGATGGAAAGAAGAAAATCCGCCAGTTTGAGAACTTGGAAAAGAGGTTGCGTCAAAAGTTATCCAAAGAGGAACGAAGAACACGCAACAACCACCTGTATAATCAAGAGGGCACTTAACAGTGAAACTTATTTCTTGGAGATTTATGACGATATATGCCATATAACATTGAGTTAATTCTAAACGGATTTTGAATGTATTTGCAGGTAGGCTTTTATATGTCAATGAATATTAACGGTTTAGGTAATACCTATAATAGCATCAATACAAATAGCAAACAGTATAAGGCATTGAAAGAAAAAGGCTGGTTATCTGGTATTATGCAAAATGAAGCCATGATGTCACCAGAAGAAAGAATGATATATGAAATATTCGGTGGAAGGGATACGATTATTAAGAATCTGATGAAGCAATTTGATTCGGATGGCGATTTACTGAATGCAAATGGAGTGGCGGGAATGGATGTTACTTGAAAAGGTACATCATGGCAGCAGCTCACGAGTGTATCCGAGGAATATCGTCAAAAGATGTTTGATAATGTGAAGAGGGAATTTATTAAGGAAAACGGTATTTCAAATGGTGATACAACTAAGCGTTCAGATATTTTTAAGGATTATCAGTTAAGCGTAAGTAAAGACAAACGTTTAAGTGGTACATGGACTTTAGAACAATACGAAGGACAGTATAGAGCTGCTATGTATGCAGCAGTGAAATCGGCTAATCCAAATTGGAAGCCGGGACAAAAGTTTGATACAAGCATTCTTGATAACGTTACAAGAGAATCAGTGGAATCTACGCTTGTCAAAAATGATAATAGGTTAGTTCGCAATTCTATTGATGTATCAGTATAGAATACAACATCTTTGGTGCTAGAGATACGGTCAAATAAGCTGCTCCATCATGGGAAAAGTATAAAATTAGGAGCTTTAGATAATATCACAAGGGAAAAGTTTTCAAAAACTTCTGGTAACTCTTTGAAATACATATCATATCAATAGATACGATAATATAAATTATTTTTGTATTTGTTGATAACAGGTTTATATTGGAAAAATTGTAAATTTATTTTCTATGTGAATTTTCATTTTTGTAGGGCTGGCATTAGACCAGCCCTTGATTTCATTATAATAGATAAAAAGATATTGAATATATATGCACGGTAAAAAGACGATTCTCAATAACGATGTGGAAAAATTAACCTTAGTGCTGTTGAAAAAATCACCATAGTTCTAATGAATCTTCTGCATCTACCCATATCTGCATTGTTTCATCAAGATATAATTTTGCATATTCAAGCGGTTTATCAATGGCAAGTGCGTTCAATGCACAGTCTGATCCGGGTGTGGTTTTTAAATCCTTTTCGGTTTCCCAACAGTCAATGCGGAGCATATAACCAGCAGAAGTATAAATATCAATGCTGCTTCTGTGTGGATTGTATTCTGCAAATATTGTTCTCATCGTATAGAATCTCCTTATCATTCAATCAGTCATTTGTTACAAAAATCAGAAGCATTTCAATCAGTTCACCATGTCACTTTTATTTTGTGTTATACTGTTTTATAGATTTTTCTTGCCCTTGTATTTGCCCTTGGTTTATTCGCAGCAGGTGTTGCTTTTTTGGTACAGCGGGTATCAAGATTTTATCAAGCAAGGATGCTAAGCATGCTTATACACAGTGTACTGCAGCTGCACTTCGTGCTAAGGATTGTGTTATGAAGACTGTTAATACTGTTCAGGAAAATGCAGAGGATATTCTTGCTGAGGCTAAGAGCATCAACGAGGAGCGCGAGGCTAAGGCTGAGGCTGCTAAGGTTTCGGATGCATCTGAGGATGTATGCGAGTGTGCTATGGCTGATGAGCAGGAAGCAGAGCAGGTTGAGGTTACAGCAGAGACTGCTGAGGCATAGAGATAAGAGGCAGTCATATGAAATTTACGATTAAGCATGAGTCAAGAGGCCGTATGCGTGTTCATATGGAGCAGTACCGCATGACATATGAGCAGGCGGACACTCTGCTTTATGTGATTCACAATCACAGAAATGTTACCTTTGTAAAGGTTTATGACAGGACGGCTGATGCTGTGATTGAGTATGTAGGAGACAGAGAGCAGATTATAGAGCTGCTTCGCCACTTTCATTATGAGAGTGCCAACGTGCCACAGACTGTTATTAAGACATCAGGGAGAGAGCTTAATAATTCATATCAGGAAAAGCTTATCGGAAGTGTTGTCTGGCATTACAGTAAAAAGCTCCTGCTGCCTTGGCCAATCAGAACAGCGCTTACTGTTGGACGCTCTATAAAGTATATTGGAATTGGGCTTAAGTGTCTGTTGCAGAGAAAAATAGAGGTGCCGGTGCTTGATGCTACTGCCATCACGGTTTCGCTTGTCACAAAGGATTTTTCTACCGCAAGCTCTATTATGTTTCTGCTTGGAATAGGTGAGCTTCTGGAGGAATGGACACATAAGAAGTCTGTTGATGATTTAGCCAGAAGCATGTCACTTAATGTGAGCAAGGTATGGCTTAGGACACCTGAGAATCAGGAGATACTCGTTGAGTCCTCAAAGATTGAAAAGGGCGACAAGGTTGTTGTCATGGGAAATGTCATACCGTTCGACGGAGAGGTCTTAGATGGCGATGCGATGGTCAATCAGGCTTCCCTGACAGGTGAGTCGGTTCCGGTTCAAAGAACTGTCGGCAATACTGTGTTTGCAGGGAACTGTTGTCGAGGAGGGCGAGATTACTATCAGGGTCAAGGAGGTTGAAGGAAACAATCGTTTTGACCAGATTGTTACTATGATAGAGGAGTCAGAAAAGCTTAAATCTGAGCTGGAGGGAAAGGCTGAGCACTATGCTGACAAGCTTGTGCCGTGGACGCTTGGAGCTACAGGGCTTACATATCTTCTGACAAGAAATGTGACAAAGGCTATGTCCATTCTTATGGTGGATTTCTGCTGTGCACTCAAGCTTGCTATGCCAATCTCTGTGCTTTCTGCTATCAGAGAGGCAAGCCTTTATAATGTAACAGTAAAGGGAGGAAAGTTCCTTGAGGCTGTTGCGGAGGCTGATACCATCGTATTTGACAAGACCGGTACACTCACAAAGGCACATCCGACTGTGGTTGATGTGGTGAACTTCAATGATGAGTATTCATCTGATGACATGCTTCGTGTTGCAGCCTGCCTGGAGGAGCATTTTCCTCATTCCATGGCAAAGGCAGTGGTAGACGCTGCTTCTAAGAAGGGGCTTTCCCACGAGGAAATGCATACAAAGGTGGAGTATATTGTGGCTCATGGAATTGCAACCTCCATCAATGGCAAGCGTACTGTTATAGGAAGCTATCATTTCGTCTTTGAGGATGAAAAATGTGTTGTTCCTGCAGGAAAGGAGCCACTGTTTGAGTCGCTTCCGCTGTATTATTGTCGCCTGTATCTGGCTATTGAGGGTAAGCTTTCGGCAGTTATCTGTATAGAGGATCCTCTGCGTGATGAGGCAGCGGCGGTTGTTACTTCATTAAAGAAGGCGGGCATATCAAAGGTTGTCATGATGACAGGCGACAGTGAGCGTACAGCTTCTGTCATTGCGAAAAAAGTAGGTGTAGATGAATATTACGCCGAGGTTTTACCTGAGGACAAGGCTGCCTTTGTGGAGAGAGAAAAGGCTAAGGGCAGAAAGGTCATTATGATTGGTGACGGCATAAATGATTCACCGGCTCTTTCAGCGGCAAATGTCGGTATTGCAATCAGTGACGGCGCTGAAATTGCCCGCGAGATTGCTGATATTACGGTGGGCTCTGACGATCTCTACCAGATTGTTACTCTTAAATATATAAGTAATGCTCTTATGAAACGTATAAAGAGCAACTATCGAAAGATTGTTGGTTTTAACTCAGGGCTCATTGCTCTTGGTGTGGCAGGTGTGCTTCCGCCGACTACGACAGCACTTTTGCACAATGGATCGACAATTCTTATCAGTGTGAACAGTATGAAGAATCTGCTTGAGTAGATTTTGGATGTAGTACGGGGCGCTGCCGCAGGTACCGCGGTGGCACACGCACTATCCCGCGTGCTACGCTTCGTGGGTAAGATACTATACGAAATTATGCTTGAAGGGTTTCTATGCTTGACGAAACCGTCGAAACGCGCCGTCCATGGCGCGGTTCTCCTCGCCCCTGCGTCCTTGCAGGGGCGTTTCTGCGCTTCATGGCATAATTTCTACAGTATCTAACTCACTGCGCTATTCGCACACGTGATAGTACGTGTGCCACCGCGGTGCCCGCGGCAGCGCCCCTTACGTTGTGGTGGAAATAATGTTTGAAGTGTGATAAACTAACTGATAAGTAGTGCAGATTATTTTTATATGAGGTTAGATTAGTGAAGGTTGAAGAGGTTATAAGCAGGGTTGCAGAGCTTTGCAGACAGTATGATGCCCAAAAGGTAATTTTATATGGTTCAAGAGCTAAAGGTACTGCATTGGAACGCAGTGATATTGATATAGCGGTATCGGGAGTGAAGGATTTTGATACGCTTTCTGATGAAGTGGAGGACTTACCTACCTTGTACAGTGTTGATTTATTAAATATGGATACCTGCAGGAATGATTTATTGATGGAGGATATAAAACAATATGGACGCGAAATTTGACAGACGGTTTCAATCATTTTGTAATTCACTGGATGCATTAGCTGAGGCAAGGCAGAGAGACCTTTCGGATTCGTTTGTTTTGAGTGGGACAAGTGCAAAATTTAGTATTACTTTTGATTTATCGTGGAAAGTAATGAAAGACATCTTAGTACAATATTATGCAATAACAGGGTTCGTTACAGGTTCACCGCGAGAGGTGTTACGTGAATCCTTCAAGGCAAAGCTGATTTCGGATGATGCATGGATGGACATGCTCAAAGTAAGAAATGAACTTGCACATGACTATGATTGTGAGGTTGTAAGGACACATTGTAACACAATTGTGAAAGAGTATATTGATCTGTTTTATGAGTTTAAGAATACGATAGATGAATTATTGAAGGTTGGATAAATTTTTACGTAGATATATCTAATGCACATAATTAACACAATATGGTAATAAAAACATAGAATTAAAGATAACAATGATAAATGCAGAAGTTGAAATAAACGATAATTATATATGTGTATATGAGAGGCTTAATGATGATTGCATTAGGCTTCTTCATATGTATGGGAAAAATCCGGTGTGTGTGGTGCCGGATATGCTTGACGGCATGAGAGTGACGGAGCTTGCGGAGTATTGCTTTTTTCTTTCAAGAGCATGCCTGAAAAATTGAAAGCAGAGCTTGGGATTGATGATATTCTGCGTCCTGATATGACGGAGCTGTGTGATGATTATATCGAGAGGGTCATATTGCCGGACGGAATGCAAAAAGATTGGCAGGCTGTGCTTTTACAATTGTTCAAGGCTGTCTGTGCTTGGGATGCCATCCGACATATGTGATGTGGATGGTGACGCTTTCATGAACTGCACAAAACTTTATATGCTTGTGATGAGAGGCTCACCGAAGGATAAGTCGTGTCTTAAGCAGATTCTTTCACAGATAAGCACTCTTGTGAGGGTTAGATGGGCTGACAGCGATGGAAATGCGATTGCGCAGGCATGTTTTTTCGAGTACGACCAGACATATGATGAGATTGGTCCTGCTCATATTTTTAAGCTGAACATGAACGGAGAAGGCTTTCGCGCCAGACAGGCTTTTATGGACCGCGTGTTTGTGTGGAAGCAGCATGATGAAATATTTTCAGAGGCGATTGCGCAGGAGAGTGAGGATGACCTTTTAGATATGGCTTTTTACAGGCTTATTTATGCGTATGAGCTTTCAAAAGAAGCTAGGCAGCAGTTTTTGGAGTATATTGTCAATCATAAAAAAAGGATTGTCTGAGCTTATCATAAGAAAAAGGGATTCGGGTTTGCTGCAGAGTTTTCTGGAGCTTAAAGATGGTGAGGAGAATTTTATCGCAGATGTCCTGGCTGTTACTGATATGCTTGCACTTGCAGCAGAAGATGAATGGAGCGAGGGCAGCGTGATTTTACATAGATTTAAGAAGGAAAATCTTTCGGTGTCCAGGAAGAGGCGGTTTGAATTTTAAATTTAATAATAAATGAGGGTAAAATACCTTTTGACCCTCATATCATGTGTATAGTGTAATAAATTTTAAAAATAAGTAGAATAATACTCGCACCATTGGTGAGAGAAATGGAGAAGTATATGGGAAAGGAGGCAGCTTCATGAAAAAACATGTCCAGACGGATTCAGAGTGGCAGGAGGAAATGTCACAGAAAATAATAGATGAAATACAGTGCGAGCTGTATCTCGACATGCCTTTTATGAAGATTGGCGCTATCGACGCTTTTGCCGAAAGGCCAATGAGCAGCTTTACTCCATGGCAACTGACGGCACATATATTTATTACAATCCCATCAGGCTGATTGATATATTTAAGAAAAATGGCATGTATCTGAACCGGGCTTATCTGCACAGTGTGCTGCACTGTCTGTTTTTTCACCTGTGGACTAAAGGTGAGAGGGATGAATTCCTGTGGAATACCGTGTGATATAATGGTTGAGTATACGATTGATGCAATGGAAAAGAAAAGCACAAAGCGTATCTTAAGCTATATAAAAAAAACCACGTATGAGAGGCTTAAAAAGAGCATATCGTGATTGCTCCCGGAGCCTTGTACGCATGGCTATACAAGCAGTATGCAGAGATTGAGGCTGAAGAAATCACAGATATAGGTGATATTGCAAATACAAAAGATAAAAACGAGCTTGTGATTCTGGCACGGGAATTTTACACAGATGACCATGCCCTTTTGGCCGGAGGAGAAAAACGATAATGCTATGCCACTAAGCTCACCCGAGGCCCAAAAGCAGTGGCAGAAAATATCCAGACAGACACGCATGGAGAAAAAACATTCAAAGGACAGTGAATCCGAGGGCGAGCAGGTAATGATGAGGGAGCTGTCCGCAGAAAAGAAGCAGACGAAGCTACAAGGAGTTTCTGCGCAGGTTTGCAGTGCTTCGTGAGGAGGTGCACGCAGATTACGATTCCTTTGATATGGGGTATTACGCGTATGGACTTTCGCTTTACGGCAATATGCCGCTCATTGAGCCTCTTGAAACGAGGGAGACATACAAGATAAGGGATTTTGTCATAGTGCTTGATACGAGCTATTCTGTGAGCGGAGAGCTGGTGGAGCACTTTTACAGGAGACCTTTACGATTCTCACAGAGTCGGACAGCTTTTTTTTGTCAGGAATAAAATACGCATCATACAGTGTGATGACAGCGTAAAGACTGACGAGGAAATTACAGATGAAAAGCAGATTAAGCCGCTTTTAAACAAGTTTACGCTCGTCGGAGGCGGAGGCACAGATTTCAGACCGGCATTTTCGTATGTGAGAGACCTTCTGGATAAGGGAGAGCTTAAGAACATGTGCGGACTTATATATTTTACTGATGGCAAGGGAATTTTCCCGGCAAAGTGTCCATCGTACAAGTGCGCATTTGTGTCGGTTGGTGCATATGAGGGTAATGAGGTGCCGCCATGGGCGATGCAGGTGGAGCTGGAGGAAACAATATGAATATAAAACAGGCAAAAACGAAGTGAAAAATACAGTGAAAGCATACCTGTCAAAGGATGCACATGGAGAGTACGTGATACCGCAGATCAGGCAGAGACCGATGTCTTAATCGGACCGCCCGGCGTAGGCAAGACACAGATTATGGAGCAGATTGCAAGAGAGTGCAAAATAGGTCTTGTGGCATATACCATTACGCATCACACGCGCCAGTCAGCGGTAGGACTGCCGTTTATAAAGGAGCGTCAGTATGACGGAAAGAGCTATTCCGTCACGGAATACACGATGAGCGAGATTATAGCCAGTGTCTATGAAAGGATGGAAGCAACAGGGCTTAAGGAGGGCATACTTTTTATTGATGAGATAAACTGCGTGTCCGAGACACTTGCGCCTACGATGCTTCAGTTTTTGCAGTGCAAGACATTTGGCAATCAGGCTGTTCCCAAGGGCTGGGTGATTGTTGCGGCAGGAAATCCGCCTGAGTACAATAAATCAGTACGCGATTTTGATATGGTTACGCTCGACCGTGTCAGATATATATCGATAGAAGCAGACTATCAGGTGTGGAAGGAATATGCCAGAGATGTGCATATCCATGATGCACTTTTAAGCTATCTTGAGCTTCACCCAAACAATTTTACAGGGTGGAAACAGACGTGGACGGTATGAATTTCGTCACGGCAAGAGGCTGGGAGGATTTAAGCAGCCTGCTTAAGGTGTATGAGGCGGGAGAACTTGAAGTCACGGAGGATGTAATAGGTGAGTTTATCCACCATCCTGATATAGCAGAGGATGTGTACGCATATCTGGAAATCTACAGAAAATACAATGAGGATTACGGTATAAGCGATATACTTTCAGGAAACGTGAAAAAGTCAGTGTATAAACGTGTGTTTGATGCCGATTTCGATGAGAGAATCACTGTGGTGAATCTGCTTTTAAGCGGACTGACGGTTGTTTTTTCGGATGTGGCCAGAGAGCGGAAAATGGTGCAGCTATGGTATGAGTTTCTGAAGGAATACAGAAAGTCACAAAGAAGCCCTGAAGAGCAGCATGCGCTGTACAACAGTGCTGTGGAGCAGTTTTCAAAGAATATGGAGATATTGAAGGAGAGCTCTCTTATTTTGCCAAAGGAATATTACATCAGACAGGATGTATTAAGGCATATAAAGGGGGATTTTGATACGGTGATGGATGATTTTACCGAAGAATCAGAGAAGCTTTCAACTATGGAGGATGCGGCAGGAGAGAAGCTAAACCACGCATTTGATTTTGTGGAGGATGTATTTTCGGACGGGCAGGAGATGCTTGTCTTTGTTACAGAGCTGACCAACACACCGGAAATCAGCAGCTTTTTAGCTGAGAATGAATGTGAAAAATTTGATATCTACAATGAAAAGCTCATGGTTGGAAGCAACAGGACAAGGCTTTTAAAGGAGCTTGAGAGATAAATTCTGGTGATATATGCAGGGAAGATTTGAAGGAATTATCTATGATTTATATATTTAGCGCTTTTTATGCTGAGGCAAAAAAAATATAATAGACCACTATGACTTAAAAAGGAAAAAAGCCTTGAGACGGTCAGATTTGATGTGTTTGCAAATGATGATATCAGGCTTGTGATAACAGGTGTAGGAGAAATCAATGCTGCGGCAGCGGTTTCAAATATCGGTGGTGTTTATGGGATTTCACCTGATGATGAGATTTTGAATGTGGGCTGTGGCGCCTGCTTTAGCAGTGAGACCTGTTTTGGCAGTATATTTCTGGGAAACAAGCTCACTGAGCAGATGACAGGGCGTACATTTTACCCAGATATGCTGATGAAAGCAAATTTCAGGGAGTGCGAAATTGTAACGGTCGCAAGGGTGCTTAATGAAGGGTGCGATTCGGTTGTATATGATATGGAGGCAGCCGCCGTTTATCAGGCAGCAGCGTTTTTCGTGGGACCGCATCGTATGCATTTTATAAAGCTTGTTTCAGATGCCGGTGAGAGAATTGACCAGTCGAAAATCACAGAGCTTTTTGCTTTGCAGGAAGACAAAATATGTGGCTATATTGATAGGCTTTTAAGTGTAGGTGGTAATAAAACTTCAATAGATGATAAGACTAAAGGCGAAAATATGGCAGACGGCAATGCGACAGATGATACTAAATCCGCTTGGAATATGGATAGGCTAATTTGCGATATGCGCTGTTCCAAGGTAATGGGGGATCAGCTGGCACAGCTTATAAAGTATTGCAGACTAAGTGGTATAGATTATAAAGCTGTTCTGGATGAGTACTATACAAATGGCTTGCTGCCGTGTGAGAGCAAGCGTGAAGGAAAGAAATGTCTGTTTGAATTGAAACAGAGATTGTTGTAAGAAGGAAATGTCAAATGTGCCAATACAATAAAATGTTTTCACATGTATATGTGGAAAAAGGCGTGGCCGAGCATCCACGTACAAAGCAGATTTTAGAAAAGCTGAATAATACAACAGTCATAGAAATTGACCACTACAAGGATGTTTTCTGCCGCAAAAAGCAGAGTATTTCTGCTCAAAGCAATGCCAAGGCGCTCATTCTGGCAGAGAATACAAGCGGCTGCATATATGAAGGTGCACCGGTGTGTCAGAGCTTTGGAAATGAGAATTTCTACTATTGCTCATGTATGATGAACTGTATATTTGACTGCGAATACTGCTATTTAAAGGGCATGTATCCGTCTGGTAATCTTGTGGTGTTTGTAAATCTGGAGGATATTTTTGCGGAGCTTGAAGCGCTTCTGGCGCAAAAAAGCATATATCTTTGCGTGTAATATGATGCAGACCTCGTGGCCATAGAGTCGCTTACCGGCTTTGTGAGGGAATGGATTGCTTTTACAAAGAAGCATGAGAATCTTACAATTGAAATCCGCACCAAGAGTGGCAGGTGTGATTTGTGGAGCAATTACGAAGCCTGTGACAGGGTAATTATTGCCTATACAGTTTCGCCTCAAAGGGTTGCAGCAGAGTATGAGCATTTTGCGTCCGCACCTATGGAGCGAATTCAGGCAGCAAAATGTGCTATGGATAGTGGATTTCCAGTGCGACTGTGCTTTGATCCGATGATATACTGCAAGGACTGGAGAGGTGAATACAGCAGGCTGGTTGATGACGTATTTTCACAGATAGACGGTTCTAAGCTGTGGGATGTGAGTATCGGAAGCTTCCGCATATCGCAGGATTATCTGAAGAAAATGCGAAAGGACATGCCTTGTAGTGCTGTGGTGAATTTTCCATACGACAATGTGAATGGGTATTACCAGTATCCGGAAAACATACGAAGTGATATGGAAGAGTTTATGATACAGGCTGTATCCGAATATGTGGATAAGGACAGGATATTTATGTGGAAGTGATATTATTGCAATACATTTTCAATATATATATCACATGGTATAAAGGAGCAATCAGATGAACAAAGCAATTGTAACCGGGGCGTCTTCAGGCATCGGAAAAGCTATATGCAGGCAGCTTGCAGCGAATGGCTGGCTGGTTTACGGAATAGGAAGAAACTTCAATCAAAGTGATGATATTGCAGGGATAGAGCGTATAGTATGCGATATTACCGATACTGCAAAGCTCATCAAGACAATAAAAGAAATTAATAAAAATCATGATATATCACTTCTCATAAACAATGCAGGAGTCGGCTTTTACGCGCTTCATGAGGAACTTAATCCTGTAAAAAGATCACAGATGGTGAGGACAAATCTTGAGGCACCGATGATTATCACAAATTTGCTGCTTCGCGATTTAAAGAAAAACAAAGGAACAATAATAAATATCTCATCAATCACTGCTGAAAAGACGAATCCGCACGGCTGTGCCTATGGTGCCACAAAGGCAGGGCTTACGAGCTTTTCCCACAGCCTGTTTGAGGAGGCGAGAAAGTACGGTGTACGTGTGGTAAATTTAGAGCCTGATATGACCGACACCAATCTGTACAGGAATGCTGATTTTACAGTGGATGAAAATGAAGCTGCAAGAATACAGCCAAATGAGGTTGCAGACGCAGTGCTTTATGTTTTGGGGCAAAGAGAAGGCCTTTGTGATGACCGATATCACCATAAGGCCACAGCTTCACAGAATTGCAAGAAAGTAAAGTGTTTATATTTTAAAAAGTATCAAATGCCATTCGAACGATTGACTTATAGTCATTAAGCGTCTGGCATTTTTTTTAATTTTCTTCCAGAGCTTTTCAGAGTCAGAAAACAGCTCATGCATATATGCCCAGATTTCCTTCATGCGGAAAATGGCATCTTTTTCACCGGAAAAGATGGACAGATAACCGGATAAAATCTCATCATGCCAGTTCTTTAAGCGCTCGCGAAGCTCGGCTTTATCCATGCTTATACCCTTAAGCTCTGCGATAAGAGCAGGATTTGCAAACAGTCCGCGGCCTATCATGATTTCATCAATATCAGGAAAGCAGTCGGTTAGGGCATTAAAACTATTAGTATCAGTGATATCTCCGTTGTAGCAGAGTGTTGTTTTATCAGGATTTATTTTCTGCATGGCGAGGGCGAAGTCATCCATGCGCGGCGTATTTTTATAAAAATCCTTCTGGACTCTCGGATGCACGGTAAGCTCACTTATCGGATATTTACTGTATATTTCGATAAGCCTGGGCCATAGCTCATCATCGTTAAAGCCCACGCGGGTTTTTATTGAAACAGGAAAATCAGCTTTTGTATACAGCTCATCGAGGAAGCTATCCAGCATATCAGGATATGCGAGTATGCCGGAGCCTCGTTTCTTGGATACGACGGTGCCTGAAGGACAGCCGAGATTTACATTTATCTCATCATATCCGTAAGGAACAAGCTGCCTGTGCAGGTCGATGACCTCGTCTGCCACTATAGACATGGCCTGCGGTATGAGAGTGATTCCGTCGTTGTTCATCGGGTCTATGTCTCTTTTTATCTTGGCATTCATGCGCTTTGCGGCAGGGATGAACGGTGTGTAGTATTTGTCTATGTAGTCAAAATGGTGGTGGAATGCGTTTCTTACTGTATATCCGGTCAGCCCCTGCATCGGTGCGAGAAAAAATTTCATGTGATTGTGAATCTCCTCATTTATGATTAATCAGATTACTGCATGCTGCTTTCTCAGTGTAGTGCGGGTCACTAAGGGATACATCGAATTGCATGCATCGATGATACCTTTTGATCCTTTAATCATAATATGGGAAAAAGCCTGAAATGTAAACCCCATAACGTGAAAAGAAGCCGAGGGAAGCGGCTTCTTTTCGAGGAGTTTAGTTTATGAAAAAATGTTTAAAAAGGGAATTTGTAAAGGTGTATCTCCTTTACAGGTATTACTATACTAAATAAATTTGTCCAAATTGTGTCCTTAATCGAAAAGAATAATAAAAAACTTAAATAATTTATGAAGAAAAAAGCTAAAAAATCATTTGAATTTGCACATTGAATATATTGAAAAAAATTGATAATTAGATACAATAGACAGTAAACGGGTAATTGTATCGGTTGAATACTTATGGTTAGGGAGCAGATAATATGAGTTATGCAGATAAAGTTTTTGTAGCGATGTGTCAGGATATTCTGGAAAATGGCACAAGCACTGAGGGAGAGCTGGTGCGTCCCCACTGGGGGAGGACGGCACAAGCGCCTATACAATAAAGAAGTTTGGTGTCGTCAACAGATATGATTTGTCAAAGGAGTTTCCGGCTATCACTTTAAGAAAGACATATATCAAGAGTGCAACGGATGAGCTTCTTTGGATATGGCAGAAGAAATCCAACAATATCCATGATTTAAACAGCCATGTCTGGGATGAATGGGCAGATGAGGATGGTTCAATCGGCAAGGCCTACGGATATCAGCTTGGTGTAAAGCATCAATATAAGGAAGGCATGATGGATCAGGTGGACAGAGTCATTTATGATTTGAAGCATACACCTTTTTCAAGAAGAATACTTACCAATATTTATGTGCATCAGGATCTGCATGAGATGAATCTGTATCCGTGCGCATACAGCATGACATTCAACGTGACACAGAAAAAAAGGGTGATGACAGGCTCACATTAAATGGTATCTTAAATCAGCGCTCACAGGATGTGCTTACAGCAAATAACTGGAATGTATGCCAGTACGCAGTGCTGATGCATATGCTGGCACAGGTGTGTGATATGAGAGTCGGAGAGCTGGTGCACGTGATTGCAGATGCACACATTTACGACAGGCATGTGCCAATTGTGAAGGAGCTGATTGAGAGACCACAGTACGATGCTCCAAAGTTCTGGCTCAATCCTGACATAAAGGATTTCTATCAGTTTACGACGGATGATATCAAGATAACAGACTATGTGACAGGTGAGCAGATTAAGGATATACCTATTGCGGTTTAAAGAATGTGGATATGAAGCAGTTATAAGAAGGTCATTGTTCACTACTTTGTGTGAACAGCAACGATTACAACAGGGAGAAAATTATGAATTTAATAGCAGCAGTTGACAATAATTGGGCAATTGGAAAAAACAACCAGTTGCTCGTTCGGATACCTATGGATCAGAAGTTTTTCCGCGAGATGACTACAGGAAAGGTTGTAGTCATGGGCAGAAAGACACTTGAGAGCTTTCCAAACAGCAGACCTCTTAAGAACAGAACCAACATAGTGCTCACACATAACCCATCCTATGAGGTGGAGGGCGCTGTCGTGGTTCACTCACTTGATGAGCTTCACAAGGAGCTTGAAAAATACAATTCTGAGGATATTTATATCATTGGTGGACAGAAAATTTATGAGCAGCTCGTGGATGAATGCGATGTAGCCCACATCACAAAGGTGGACTTCGAGTATGATGCGGATGCATATTTTCCAAATCTTGACGAGAAGCCTGAGTGGCAGATTACGGGAGACAGCGAAGAGCAGACATACTTTGATTTGGAGTTTTATTTCCTTCGATATGAGAAAGTAAAATAAACTATTAAAATAGAAACGAGGATGACAGCAGTATGGACATCACAGGAAGAAAATTATTTGTAAAAGCATTGGAGGAGGAAGGCGTAGATACTATTTTTGCCTATCCGGGAGGAACAGTTACAGATTTATTCGATGAGTTATACAAGACTAATTCAATCAATCTGGTTCTGCCGAGACATGAGCAGGGCCTGATTCATGAGGCTGAGGGCTATGCCAAGTCTACAGGCAAGGTGGGTGTCTGCCTTGTGACAAGCGGTCCAGGTGCTACCAACACAGTTACAGGTCTTGCAGATGCGCATTATGACAGTGTACCGCTTGTGTGTTTTACAGGACAGGTAGCGAGACCTCTGATCGGAAATGATGCCTTTCAGGAAGTAGATATAGTCGGAATCACCAGAAATATCACAAAGTATTCTGTTACAGTCCGTGACAGAAAGGACCTTGGAAAAATCATAAAGATGGCATTTCATATTGCAAGGACCGGAAAGCCGCCTGTACTGATTGATTTGCCAAAGGATATCCAGACGGCATCCGGACCGGCAGAGTATCCGGACAAGGTGGAAATCAGGGGCTACCGTGTAAATGATACAGTACATGTCGGACAGCTTAAGCGCGCCTACAAGATGTTAAAGAGTGCCAAAAACCGCTTATCCTTGCAGGAGGAGGTATAAATGTTGCCAGGGCAAATGAAAACCTGCGCCGTTTTGCGGAGGCAGAGAATGTGCCTGTTGTCACTACAATAATGGGTAAGGGAGCTATACCTACCACTCATCCGCTCTATGTGGGAAACTGTGGTATGCACGGCAAATATGCGGCAAACAAGGCAGTCAGTGAGTGTGATTTACTTTTTTCAATAGGTACACGATTTAATGACAGAATAACCGGTGACTTAAATGAGTTCGCTCCAAAGGCAAAGATTGTACATATTGATGTGGATACTGCATCTATTTCACGGAATGTAGTGGTTGATGTGCCTATCGTTGCAGATGCCAATGTGGCACTCGACAAGTTAAACGAGTGGGCTGAGCCGAAAAAGACTGCTGAGTGGCAGAAGCAGATTAAGGCATGGGATGAGGAAAATCCTCTTGGCATGAGAAGAGACAAGGGCATGACACCTCAGATGATTATGGAGCATATCAATAAGAACTATAAGGATGCAATCTACGTTACAGATGTAGGTCAGCATCAGATGTGGGCTACACAGTACTTAGAGCTTGACAGCAACAGCCAGCTTCTTACATCGGGAGGTCTTGGAACCATGGGCTTTGGTCTTCCGGCAGCAATAGGTGCAAAGATTGCAAATCCTGACAAGGATGTTGTATGCATAAGCGGTGACGGTGGACTTCAGATGAATATACAGGAGCTTGCCACGTCAGTTGTACAGGGAGCAGGAGTGACCATATGTGTGCTCAACAACTACTATCTGGGCATGGTGCGCCAGATGCAGCAGCTTTTCTATGGCAAGCGTTATTCTGCAACCTGCCTTCGAAGAAGAAAGGGCTGCCCGGATGAGTGCAAGGGACCAAATGAGGCATGTCCGCCATACACACCGGATTTTATCAAGCTTGTTGAAAGCTATGGTGGACACGGAATCCGCGTGGAAAAGGAAGAGGATATCGATGCAGCCTTTGCAGAGGCAAAGAAATATAAGGATGTACCTGTAATTATTGAGTTTATGATAGCTACGGATGAGATTGTTCTTCCAATGGTCAAGAGCGGAAATCCTATGAGCGAAATGATTTTAAAGTAGGAGGTGCAGAAGATGAATAATATTGAAATGAAAAACAGATGGATTGCACTTTACGTGGAGAATGAGGTCGGTGTTTTAGCAAAGGTTTCAGGACTTTTCTCTGCAAAATCCTACAATTTACAGTCTCTTACGGTTGGAACCACAGAGGATGAGACGATTTCCAGAATGACTATTTGCGTTACAAGCGATGATATTACCTTTGAGCAGATAAAAAAACAGCTCAACAGAATGGTCGAGGTCATCAAGGTTATTGACCTGACTGATGTGCCTCTGCATATGAAGGAAATACTCTATGTCAGGGTATCAAAGCTCACCCGCGAGGAAATCACCGATATCTTCCAGACAGCGCAGGTTTTTAATATTGACGTGGTGGACAAGAATGCCGACAGCGTGATCTTAGAGAGCAAGCTCACAGAGCACCGCAATGATGATCTTATAGCCCTGCTCAAGTCACAGTACAAGCATATCTCGGTTGTGCGCGGTGGTGCCGTGGCCATTGAAGCTATGAGTACCGGCTGCCGCTAGATTATATATATTAATAAGGGGGCAATATCTGCTGGCAGATATTGCCCCTTACGCGGTCATACTTTATAAAGAACCGGTTTATCCTATATATTAACATAGAGTAAGGGACGAGAAGAACCCTAATATGTATTTATAAGCGATTACGAAGTGACTTAGATATTGTTAGAATTATGCCATGAAACACAGAAATGCCCTGCCATGGACGGCAGGGCAAGGCGTTATGCGCCACGGACGGCGCATAAAAGCCGGTTTCGTCAAGCATAGAAAACCTTAAAAGCATAATTCTTACAATTATCTTAGCCACGTAGTTTTAAGCGCATAAATACATATTAGGGTTCTTCTCGTCCCGTAGTACTGAGCGCACAAACACATACATATGCAGACCTCATTCCGTAGTATTGTCATAAAATTAGCGAGCCGCAACCTCAATAATTTCACCAACATACATAGTGTGCATATCGTGATCACCATACCATTGATGCATAATGGCTTTGTCTGTAAATGAAGCCTCCTCAATAGGTACAGCAGCCATCTTGCGGCAGAGGAATACGAGATTTGCTTCGTCAGGATATGGTATGCCATGGCGTGTAGCAGGAGTCAGACCAGCCTTTGACCATTTGTCTTCGCTGCGTCCGGAGTGAGCACCACAGTATTTTAAGGCATCGCGGTATTTCTCGCTAAGGAAAGAAAGTGAGAAAAACTCACCATTGTCTATGAAATCCTTAGTATATCTGGATTCCCTGATAAAAATAAATACGACATTTTTGCCCCAGAGAACACCGGTTCCACCCCATGAAACAGTCATGGTATTTGATTTTTCTTTGTCACCGGCTGTAACGAGAGCCCACTCCTTACTGAGCTTGGTGAATGGATTGATATCGAGCATGTCGATTGGATATGGTTGAAATGTATGCATAATTTTCCTCCTTAATATTAATAAAATTGACAAATGCTGCTAAGTGACATATAATACACTTAGTAAGGCAGTCGGTAGGTGAGTGCACTTCACCTGATCCGGCAAATTAAGTTAATAAGTTATCGTAAGAGATAGCCGTTCCCAGACTTTACCAGAGGCAGGACGGCTATTTCTTTATGTTTTCTGTGAGTATCTATGTATGTCAGAATCGCTACCAGCATGATAACGAAAGTAAATAAGTCGTTCCAAGAAACCATAATAATCATCCTTTCCGTAAGACTCGGATCAGATGAGAGCACGTCCAACCACCTTAGTAAGTGTATTGTATGCAGTGCAAGTCAGAAAAATCTGAGATTTTCCTTACTGCTCGTTGCTTACGCTCATTATATCATATGCGCTGCACTTTGTGCATATTATTGTAAAAAGATATTAAGGTAATAATATTCATGAAAAATCTGCACATTTTACAACAGGAGTCAATTGATGAGGGGCGGCTTCAGGTGAGAGTACGACAGAAAAACATGGGGACGCCGGTTGCGGATGCAAGGGTGTCAGTCAGCTATTCCGGGGATCCGCAGGGAAAGATAGAGGAGACTGATACCAACGAATCGGGAAGCATAGAGGCAGTTGAGATTGCCACTCCGCCACTTGAGTATTCTATGTCGCCCAGTGAGTCACAGCCGTATTCGGAGGTAACGGTGACTGTTTCAGCTAACGGATACAGAAATATCACGGTTTCGGGCGTTGAGGTGATGCCCGACAGACTTTCCATACAGGATATTGAGCTGGAAGTACTTGATGCACCGGGAAATGATGTGGACAATATTGTTATTCCGGCACATACACTCTACGGTGATTATCCTGCCAAGATACCTGAGCCGGAGATTATGCCGGTTGCTGAGACCGGTGAGATTGTACTTAATCGTGTTGTGATTCCGGAATATGTTATTGTGCATGATGGGGCACCATCGGATTCCACAGCGGCAAATTATTATGTCAGATATAAGGATTACATCAAAAATGTAGCTTCCAGTGAGATATATGCGACCTGGCCTGATGCCACTATAAGGGCAAATGTGCTTGCAATTATGTCATTTACGTTAAATAGGATATATACGGAGTTCTATCGCGGAAAAGGCTATAATTTTAATATCACTTCATCCACAGCATATGATCACAAATTCATCTATGGCAGAAATATATATGACAATATCTCGCTGATAGTAAATGAAATGTTTGAAAACTATCTGTCGAGACCTAATGTGAAGCAGCCGATTTTGACGCAGTACTGTGACGGACAGAAGGTTTCCTGTCCGAGCTGGATGACACAGTGGGGCTCTAAAAGTCTCGGTGACCAGGGCTACAGTGCAATTGAGATACTCAGATACTTTTATGGCAGCAACATGTATATCAATACCGCGGAGGCTGTATCAGGAATACCGGCGTCATGGCCCGGCTACAATATAGGCATAGGCTCGTCAGGGCAGAATGTATACCAGATACAAAAGCAGCTCGCCCCGCATCGCAAAGGCATATCCGGCAATTCCGTCTATTGTGCCGGATGGAATATACGGACCAAAGACAAAGGCAGCCGTGGAAAAATTTCAGGCTGTATTCGGGTTGCCGGTTTCGGGTGTGGTGGACTACAATACATGGTATGAGATATCAAATATATATGTCGCGGTGACACGTATTGCTGAGCTTGCTTAATTGGATTAAAGGAGCAAAACAGTGCTGGCAAGAGAAAAAATGATGTGATATTATATAAAATAAAAGTAACTATTCACAACCCTATTTTTCAGATAAAGAAAGACAATTTTATGAATACAGAAACCCAAAATTACAAGATAATTGTGGCATACGACGGCACACGCTACAAGGGCTGGCAGGTGCAGAAATCCACAGATGATACAATACAGGGAAAGCTTCAGCATGTGCTGTCCACACTGGCAGGAAAGCCGGTTGAGGTCATAGGCTCAGGGCGCACGGATGCTGGAGTGCATGCGGTGGGGCAGGTGGCAAGCTTTCACATGCCGAAGCATTTTTCAAAGGATGAGATATTTATATGGCTGAATGAGCATCTGCCGGCAGATATTGCGGTGACAGATATTTCAACTGTGCCTGACAGATTTCATGCCAGGTACAATGCTGTGTCAAAGACATATGTGTATACAATACACACCGGTATTGTGTCAGATGTGTTCAGGAGAAAAATATGTATACGACTATGATAAGCCGCTTGACACAGACCGGATGAAAAAAGCAGCAGCGTATCTTCTCGGAGAGCATGATTTTAAAGCCTTTTGTGGCAATAGACATATGAAAAAGTCAACGGTCAGGACGATTTTTTCTATTGATATAGAAAAAACAGGCGCTGATATTGTTATCAGCTACACCGGAGATGGATTTTTACAGAATATGATAAGAATCATCACAGGAACGCTTATTGAGGTGGGCGATGGAAGGAAAAATCCTGATGCTGTGAGGGAGATTTTAGCTTCAAAGGATAGGGCACAGGCAGGCTACACAGCACCGGCGTGTGGGCTGAGACTGGAAAGGGTAGATTATGGCAAAGTGGTATGTTAGTGCGAAGAAGGCTGATTTTGCGGCAATCGGAGCGAAGTTTGGAATAGATCAGGTGACGGCGCGGATAATCAGAAACAGAGGTGTTATAGGAGATGACGCGGTAAATGAATTTTTAAACGGCAAAATCTCAGACATTGCAGACCCGGCTCTTTTAAAGGATGGTCAGAGGCTGGTTGACATTCTTGTCCAAAAGATAGCTGACAAGGCCAAAATCAGGATAATCGGCGACTATGACATAGACGGAGTGATGTCTACATATATTCTTGTGAAGGCACTTAAAAGAGCCGGTGCATGTGTGGATTATATGATTCCCGACAGAGTGAAGGATGGCTATGGTTTGAATGTGCATCTGATTGACAAGGCATATGAGGACAGGATAGACACTGTGGTCACCTGTGACAACGGAATTGCGGCGATTGAGGAAATCGCCCATGCAAAGGAGCTTGGAATGACAGTTCTCGTAACAGACCACCATGCAGTGCCTTTTGAAGATATAAAGGGTATAAAGATTTACAAGGAGAGCAAAGCAGATGCCGTTGTAAATCCGCATCAGATAGAGTGCAGCTATCCGTACAAGGAGCTTTGCGGAGCAGCTGTTGCCTGGAAAATCGTCATATTACTATATAGAAAAATCGGCATAGATGAGAAAGAGGCCATGGATTTTATAGAGAATGTGGCATTTGCAACAGTTGGTGATGTCATGCCGCTGACAGGTGAGAACCGTATACTCGTAAAGGCCGGTTTAAAGAGTATTCATCATACGACAAATATCGGCATGAAAGCCCTGCTTGAATGTTGTAATATAGAGGCTGAAAATGTAGATGCATATCATTTTGGATTTGTTCTTGGACCATGTGTCAATGCGACAGGCCGTCTGGATACAGCCCAAAGAGCACTTGAGCTGTTTTTATGTGACAGGCAGGAGGATGCCATGCGCATCGCATCAGAGCTTGTAGCACTCAATGATGACAGGAAGGAAATGACTGCAAAGGGTGTCGAAACCGCAGTTGAGATATATGAGAGGGACAATTACGAAAAAGACAGGGTGCTTGTCATATATCTGCCGGATGTGCATGAGAGCATAGCTGGAATCATAGCAGGCCGTATCAGGGAGAAATACAATAAGCCAACCTTTATACTCACAAAGAGTGAGGACGGAGTAAAGGGCTCAGGCCGCTCGATAGAGGAGTACTCCATGTATGAGGAAATGTGCAAATGCAGTGAGCTGTTCACGAAGTTTGGTGGCCATCCGATGGCTGCAGGACTTTCACTGCCACAAGAAAACGTTGAGCCATTCCGTCAGAAAATAAATGAGTATGCATCGCTTACTGACGATGACCTCGTGCCTAAAATACATATAGATGTGCCGATGCCGGTGGATTATGTATCAATGAGACTGGTGTCTGAGTTTTCAGTACTGGCACCGTTTGGAAAGGACAATCCAAAGCCTGTTTTTGCAGACAAAAATCTACGTGTGAGCCGCATGTGGGTAGTTGGTAAAAACAACAATGTGCTTAGGCTTTCTTTGATATCCTCATATGGCACGCCAATCAATGCAATTTATTTTGGTGATATAGAAAGCTTTTTTTGACTATATCAGGCAAAGGTTTGGTTCGGACGCGCTTGAAGCTGCACAAAGAGGAAGGTTCAATAATATAGTGCTGTCCGTAGTATATTCACCAAAGATAAATGTATTCAGGGAAAATGAGTCACTGCAGTTTGAAATACAGTATTATAAGTGATATTATATTCTAAAAGAGGTAACCGGTAAAGGAGGAGAGATCAGTGTTTGGGAACAGAGCAAAAATATCCGCTGAGGAATTAGCGTATATGAAGGAACAATTGGATAATGACAGGGGATTTTTCGAGAATGTAAATGCAAAGTCAAAGCTCATAGAGGCTGATTTTGATGAGCTGGAGAAATCAAGACAGCTTCAGGAGTCATCCCTTAAGCAGCTGAATGATAATGCAAATAATGTGGTGGAATTTTCAAAGGACAGCATGGATGCCATATCAGCCTTAAACGACAGCTTTACAGAGTGTGTAAAGGCGGCTGAGGACAATCTTACAAGTCTTGAGAGTGCGGCAAAGGCAATTGCCACACAGCATGAGGATACATGTGCGCTTGTCGAAAACAATAAGCATTTTACAGCTCCGGCTAAGAGTTTGCCGGAGACATCGGACAGGCTCGAGGAACATGTGGATAGCTGTGCGGACATAACTGCGCAGATGAAGGAGCAGAATAAGCAGATGAGTGTTCTCTCACTCAATGCTGCTATAGAGGCGGGCATGCTTGGAGAGCAGGGAAAGCTGTTCGTAGAGGCTGCTGAGAGCATAAGGGAGGCATCTGTTTCATATGACAGTGCAATTGATGCTGTTGAAACAGGAGCTTTCAGAAGCAAAAGCTGAGATTAGTGCACTTAAAGAGCAGGTGAGCCACCTTGTAGGGCTTCTAAAGGACAACAATGTTGCTACGACAAAGCTCATGAAGCAGGGAGTAGAGCTCAATCATGTGTTTTCACAGTGTGATGAGATTTCAGTTGACATGATAGAAGCGTGCAGACAGCAGATTGTGTCAATCCGCAATACACAGGAGGAGATTATCAAGTTTGAGGAGCGCAATAAGCTGCAGATAGAGGATGCATACGCAGAAATTTCGACTCAGAGGAAAAATTCAGTAGAAATAAAATCCACTGTGGACAAGGTGCTCGACTACAGCAGGGAGAGAGTAAGATAACAGGACAGATATGCAGACTTTGAGTGTCATGCATTTTATGAGTGAAATATAAAAAGACATCAACCGGTGTAAATTCCGGCTGATGTCTTTTTGAGTTGAAAGCTGCAATCATTAAATCAAACACGAACCTTGCTGTTTGCTGCATCCTGGAAGCTTCCGCTCTTCTGTGGCAGATGCATCCAGTTTTTGATGTAGACCACATTGTACATTACGAAAGCAAGCATAAAGGCTGTAGAAACGTCAAATACTGAGTGCTGTTTGATAAACATGGTAGACAGTATAATAAGAACACAAAGCACTAAGGATGCGTGCTGAACGTGCTTTTTATCCTTGAAATAGCTGCTGTGCATCACCGCAAAATGAATGCCGAGCGAATTGTATACGTGAATGCTCGGAAACAGGTTCGTCGGTGTGTCAGTAGAGTAAAGCCACTCGCAAAGCGCAGTAAACATATTGTGGTGCGTGAAATAATAAGGCCTTAAATTGTGACCATTCGGGTAGAGAGTTGATATAACCAGAAATACGGTCATACCGGTGTATAAAAACGCACACAGTCTGTAAAATTCTTTTTGTCATGTAATGCCGTGAAAGCAATTCCAAAGCCACATAGCCAAACCACATGATATAAGGAATAACAAAGTATTCACAAAACGGTATATAATCATCTATCGGAAGATGAATCAAGTGATAATGCGTGGTAACAGTGCGCTCTAAATATCCAAACCAGGTCAGATATATGATAAAGTATGATAAAATCCACACATGCTTGTAGCGGTTGAAAAGCTCTATAAGCTTATTCTGTATTTTCTTCATAAAACCACCTTTTTAATCCGCTTGAAATTATAACACTGAAAAATAATTCAAACAACACCAAAACAAAAGACTTAATAAATTTTATGAAAAAATTAATAATTAAGACCTTATATAATAAGCTTTTTGTGAAATATTTATCTGCAGCAAAAAGCATAGGATATAACCTGTGGGCTAATCTGCATAAAGAATACAAAATCCCATGGTGCAAGAGTTATACAATCGCCTGCTGATACTGTACTGTCATCGCAAAGCTTCTTGAGACCGTCTGCATGGCAGGTAACAGTCTGCTCATCATCCGAGTAGTTAAGCAGATAAATGATTTTTTCGCCCTGCATATTGGTGCCGCGCTTTATGACAACGGGGTAAGAAGCATCAAATTCGTTTTTTGGCTCGCCGAAGAAATGCTTCAGGGCTTCTATCAGAGTATTCTCACCAAAAAGTGTGGCAAGATACATGGCGCGTCCTTTGCCGTAAGAGTTTTCTGTGATAGCTGCGTGTACTCGCCAGTGCTTGTGCGCATACATAGCAACAGGTGTGGCAGTGGTACAGTCGACCATCTCCATCCAGTTACGCGCTTTTGACGATTTGCCGCCACAGGTTACGGTGACATTCGTCAGGCAGGGTGAACTCATCATATTGTATGCCGAGAGCCTTGTTTATAATATAAGCTGCACATCGTGGCGTATTTTAAGATGTTCATCCGAAAAAGCAGATTTAAAGGTCACCACCATATTGCCGCCGTTTGCAACAAATTCATTTAAGGCATTGAGCACCTCATCTGTCGCGCTATAGAGCGCAGGCACAAGGATATTATCGTATGAAGCAAAAAGTGCCGGGTCAGCAGGAATCACGTCATACTCGATGTTCATAAGATACAGGGCATCGCAAAGCCATCTGAAAACAGTATTGTAGTTGGAGTCGCTTTCGTTGTTCAGCTTAAACTCATTAAGCCCTGTAAGAGAAGCATTGTCGGCAATAACCGCAAACCTGTTTGTCTTTTTTAAATTGACCAGCCTGTGTCCGTATTTTTTTAATTCGTTTCCGATGACGCTGCATTCCTTATAAAGCCTGTTCGGTCTAAGGTCGTGGGAGAGCACGCCCTTCCAGTAGCTTTCTATGGCATTATGGATAGAATGCCAGTGCCAGTATTCAACCATGTCTGCACCGTTTGCAATGTGGCTTTATGGCCTGAAGCCTTAGTTGACCCGGATAAGGAAGCCATGGGTGATTTCCGGCGGCCTCAGTCTCAAGCACCAGATAATTATCACCTTTTATGCCTCTTGCAATATTGCCGCAGGCGGTAATCTCGCGGCCACTCAGACTGCTCTGGGAAGGGTGATATATATCGCAGCCTGCGATATCCATACACTTGGCAGCCTCGTACTGATTGACCTCCGGCTGCATGCCGTAAGAGTAGTCGTGCCATTCAAAGTCGAAATTGTGAGTGATGAACTGGTCGTCTCTCTTGTATTTTTTGACGATATCGGCCTGCCATGCAAAAAAAGTCTGTCACGAGCTTTCTCTGGAATTTTTGTATTCCGCATCAAGACTCATATTTATGGTGCCGCGGATATCAGGAAAGGCATCCCAGTCATCCACACGGTTGCTCCAGTAATCAAGTCCAAACTCTTTGTTAAACTCGTCAATGTCAGGAAATTCATTTTTCAGATATTCTACAAATTTAGCCTGTGCGTATTTGGAACAGGTGTCATAGGACTTTGTCTCATTGTCGAGCTGGAAGCCGATCACGCAGTCGTAGTCCTTTACCTGCTCCATAAGCTTTTCAATGATAATCTGTGCATGGTGCAGATAGTCAGGATTTGTGATATCCATGTTCTGGCGGTGGCCGTAGAGCTCTTTGCCGTTATGTGTTACAGCAAGAATATCGGGATATTTTTTTGCAAGCCATGAAGGAATAGCATATGTAGGTGTTCCGACAATGACCTTCAGCTCATATTTTGTTGCGCAGTCAAGCATACGGTGCAGATGTGTAAAATCAAATACTCCCTCCTTAGGCTCCCATGTGCTCCAGGTGGATTCTGCAATCCTGATAATATTCATGCCGGCATCGCGTATCATCTTAAAATCTGTTTCTATGCGGTCGTAAGGCATATATTCGTCGTAATATGCCACGCCATATAATATTTCGTTAAAATTCATTTATATGTACCTCCAATAGTTATACAAGGTATACATCAATGATACCTTTTGACCCTTTAATCATAATATAAATATACGTTAGTAAATGAATGGTGTAAACATTAAATCATCAAAAAACAAAATGTTGAGCGAATATGCGTGGAAGAATGAGTCAGTTGCGCAAAAAATTGCATGTCTGGGATGACAAGTGGAGGAAGATAGGTTATAATGAAAAACAATAGAGTTGCGCAACAAATAAAAAGTTGTTCAGTGATTAATCACATATAGATGAGAGAGGGGCAGAATGAGTAACAATATCACGATATCAGATGTAGCAGAAGCACTTGGCGTTTCAAAGACAACAGTAAGCAGGGCTATATCGGGGAAAGGGCAGGATAGGCGCTACAACAAGAAAAAGAGTGCTTGAATATATACAGGAGCATGATTATAAACCTAATGTAATAGCCAGGGGCTTGCACAGTCAAAGACATTTAATATATGTGTGGTGATGCCGGGGGATTATGCACTTGTCGATCTGCCTTTTTCCAGGAAGCTATAATGGGGATTCAGGAGATAGCAGGTATGATGGAGTATGATCTTTTACTTTGTATAGGCTCAGGCAATGATATGGCGGGGCTTAGGCGTATCATACAAAATCATAAGGTGGATGGAGTGGTGCTGCTTCGCACGATGGTAGATGATCCACAGGTGACATTCTTACAGGAGCGAAGGATACCGTTTGTCACAGCAGGCTCATGCAAATATAAGGATGTAAAGCAGATTGACCATGATCATAAAAGTGCCTGTAGGGAGCTGACATCAATTATGCTCATGCGTGGCATGAAAAATATGGCGCTTCTCGGTGGAAACGAGGATATTGTCGTAAATCAGACCAGATATGCAGGCGTAGTGGATGCCTATGAGCAGTTTGGAAAAAAAATAAATGACAATCTTGTATTTTTAAACCTTGAAGGAAAATCATATATCGAAAAAGCTGTAGATGATGCAATTGACAGAGGGTGCGACTGTCTGCTGTGTATGGATGATGCAGTCTGTGCGCAGGCCATGAGACGGCTCCGTGAAAAGCATATAAAGGTGCCTCAGCAGGTGAAGGTGGCTTCATTTTACAACAGTTCAGTGCTGGAAAATAATGTGCCATCCATTACATCACTTTCGTTTGATTCAAAGGAGCTTGGAGCAAGAGCCTGCAAGAATCTGCTCAGACAGATAGAGGGTGAAGAAACTGCGAACAGAACACTTCTGCCATATGAGGGAGTGTTAAAGGAGTCCACACAGTAAATAGTAAAAGCCGGAGCCGACAAATTGTCAGACTCCGGCTTTTGCTTTATATAGTTTTAAAACTGTTAAATCATCACCAGATAAACGGTTGCGAGTGACACAACAATCTGGATGATTGCAAATCTGAAAACAACCTGTGCATTTGACCAGCCAAGCTTCTTTCTGACATGGTCATGGATTGGAGTTGTGGTATTCTTTAAAATATGTATCTTCAAAAATCTAAGAAGAGAAACCTTTACAAGTCCAAGTCCTCCGTCGATGATAAGCACGAGGCTGCCAGTATGTAGATGAATGGGCTTTGTGATTTAAGAGCACAAATAGCTATGAATATACCCATGGCTCTTGAGCCTGCATCACCCATCAAAAGCTTGCTTGGTGTGGCATTGTACCACAGATATCCGAGCAGACACACTGCAAATAATAAAATACAATAGTTGAAGCTGTCAGCTATTTTGAGCACTGAATCAAGCACGAAGAAAGTCATTATGGTAATGATTGTAAGTGTTCCCTGAAAGACCATCAACACCGTCTGAACAGTTTGTGACATTGATTGATACCCAGACTAAGATGACTGTGAGTATTCCAAACACAACAGGTGGAATATTTACAGAGCCGCCAAATATGGCAAAGGTGATTGTGCTTGAGTTGAAATGCAGATACACAACTGCCACAACAATGGCAACCGCAAAATCAAGTGCGCCCTTTAAATACTCGCCCCATGGCTTTTCTGCCGCATCGTCAAAGTAGCCTGTGAGCATCTCAATAACTATAAGCACAAGATAAATGGCAATCTCCGCATTGATTTGTGAGAAAAGCACTGCCGATATTACAAATGTGAATATAAAGATAATACCGGCGCCTCTCGGCTTTCCGGCTGAAAGCTTTCCGTCCACAGCAAACTGTCTGCCGAGGTCCTTTGGTAAAAATTTATTTAATTTTGCAATAGCAATACATGTGAGTGCGAATGCAAAAATCACTCCGATGAAAGCTATTATCGACATATCTGCCGAAGTCAAATAAGAAATCATATAGTCCTCCTTTGATATTGTATTACAACCTCATTCATTATATTAGTCTGACAAAAAAAGTAAAGTTTTACTTGCAATTTTAAATAATTGTGTTATTATACTTATATGCTTTAAAGCGTTGAAGCATTAAAACTTTAAATTGTAACATCAAGCTACAGTAATATTTATATTTGTTACAATAATATTTATACTTGGAGGAAACAAAAATGGCTCAGAAAGGTGATTTAATGACAGCACGCCCTGATATCCGCGTGCTTGACGCTACCATTAGGGATGGAGGACTGGTAAACAACTTTATGTTTACAGATGATTTTATCAATGCTCTTTATCGTGCAAACGTAAAGGCAGGCATCGACTATATGGAGTTTGGTTATAAAGCATCTAAGGAGCTGTTTGACGTAAATAAATTCGGCAAATGGAAGTTCTGTGATGAGGCAGCTATCCGTGAGATAGTCGGAGACAACAACTCTGATATGAAGATTTCTGTCATGGCGGATGTCGGCAGATGTGACTACAAGAAGGATATTCTCCCTCGTGAGGACAGTGTGATTGACATGGTGCGTGTGGCTACATATGTACATCAGATGCCTGCAGCAATCGAGATGATTGAGGATGCCAAGTCCAAGGGCTACGAGGTAACCTGCAACATCATGGCTATCTCAAATACACAGGAATCAGACCTTGATCAGGCACTTGACATGGTTGCCAAGAGCTCTGCAGACGGCATATACATCGTAGACAGCTACGGAGCTCTCTACCCTGAGCAGATTCGCCGCACTGCCGATAAATACACAGAAATTGCTGAGGCAAACGGAAAGTTCGTAGGAATGCATGCACATAACAATCAGCAGCTTGCATTTGCAAACACCATAGAGGCAGCAGCCCAGGGAGTCAGCCTGTTGGATGCAACAATGATGGGCATGGGACGAGGCGCAGGAAACTGTGCGATGGAGCTTTTACTCAGCTTCCTCAAAAATCCAAAATATAATGTATTCCCTGTACTCAAATTCATTGAAGAGCATATGCTTCCGCTCAAGGAGAGCGGTGCTGTATGGGGCTACGATATTCCATACCTGCTCACAGGACGCTTAAATCAGCATCCATCAGCAGCCATTGACTACATCAAGTCAGGCGAGACACATTACGCTGATTTCTACACAGATTTGCTTGATAAATAAAAATAGATAGATGTATATAAATAAATCCGCTATGCCAGATTTTGGTGTAGCGGATTTATTTTATGCGCGTGAAAACCAAAGAGTAATGCGAAACTCGGTATTATTATGTGAAACAATAGCCCGCCCATTCATCTGCTTCATCATAAGGGTAATATTTCTGATACCCATGCCGGTGGTATTAAACAGAGAGCTTTTATCTGCGATATGGTTTGTTATCTCGATACCTGCATCTTTACTCCGGTAGATGGAGCTTACGCAGACAGGAGCTTTGCTATCTGCATATTTGCATATATTGTTTGTTATATTGTTAAAAATCCGTCCGAGAAAGTTTGAGTTTACAGTGATTTTGAAATCCTTCCATATGAGCTTTTCTATATCAAGCGAAAAGCTGTTTTCACGTAGGACAAAAGCCATCTCAGAGAGATAGTCACCTATTGCACTTTCCATATTGCATGGAGCGTCAAGCTCAAGAGCTTCTTCATTGCAGGCAAGTGAATAGTCAAAAAGCTGGTCGGTAAGGCCTTTTATTTCGCATATTTTATTGAAAATCACATCTATGTGTTCAGTGGGAATCGCACCCTTTTTATTTTCCATTTTGATAATTTCAGCGTATGACTGCAGCCCTGCGAGAGGAGTGCGGATATCGTGTGCCATGCTTCGTATCAGCATATTTTTTCATTGATCAATACGGTTTCAGACTGCTCGACAACGTTTAAAGTGCCATGTATTTGCATGAGAATATGTCTGGAAATGAAAAACAAAATCATTATTGCTGTAATTAAAGTGAAGAGAGCATCACAAATAAGCAAAGTTTTGAGATATTTTTCCTGATAGTTATTATATATAAAAATTTTAGCTGTTCTGTCACTAAAGTTTAACGCTGTAAGATAAACAGATATTTTTTGATTATATAATGATAGATTTTGGGGCTTTTTGAGACTTAAATATTCTGTTGAAGCGTAATATGTTTCATTGTCAATGGATATGAGAAAAAATTCGGGCTTTTCTCTTTGAATCCATGTTTCAATGCTTTTAAAATCGTTTGACGAAACCTTATTGTCAGACACATATTTTTGAAAGCTGGTAATATATGGAGCCTGTGTATTGTAAATATAGCTGTCGGAGTTTACATATTCATTTATTATTTTTTCCACGCAAAGGTATATAGCTGTAAATACAGTAATTGAAATCAACAAAGCTATTAAAAATGAAATCAATAAGCTGCTTATGTATTCCTTATATCCGTTAAATTTATTCTTCAAATTTATATCCCTTTCCCCACACTGTTTTAATCAGGTGGGCACAGCCACAGCCGGCTTCAAGCTTATTGCGCAGATTTTTAATATGAACCATAATGGTGTTATTGGAAAACTGTGTATACGGTTCATTCCAGACGCTTTCAAATATATTCTGTGTTGAAAATGTCTTTGTCGGATGAGAAATTAACAGCAGAAGAATCTGATATTCTTTATCCGTGAGAGCAAGCTGTCTGCCATCGTAACTGGCATTGCTGCATTTTGTGTCTAAGGTTAAGCCACATCGTTCAATAGTGGATGAAGCGGTGTTGTCTGATGCATCTGCATTGTCGTAGACGCGACATCTTCTTATAAGAGCCTGAATACGCGCTATAAGCTCCACGTAGGAGAATGGTTTGACAAGATAATCGTCCCCTCCGGCAGAAAGGGCTTCCATTTTATCGGTTTCAAGAGATTTGGCTGTCAAAGAGAATCGGAACATATGATTTTTCCCTGATTTTGCGGCATACATCGATGCCGGAAATATTTGGCATCATTATGTCAATAATCAGCAGATCAAAAGTTTTGTCGAATAATTCTAATCCTTCTTCACCATTAGTTGCCTCAACAACAGTGTAACCTTGATTTTCAAGCAAAATCCTAAGAGCATTTCTAATAGTAACATCATCTTCAATAATAAGTAGTTTATTCATACGCAAATATCTCCTAAGTAGTATAATAATATAAAATATAATAGCACATAAAAATGTAAAATGTGCTTAATTAAATCTAAAAAATCTGAAGAAATCTGAAATTCTGAAATTACAAAGCTTGTGTTATCTGAAAAGCAATCACATAATAATTCAGAAAAATTTAGAATAAATTAAGCCGATAATTCAGAAATATAGTTTAGTATATAAGCATAGACGTCTATGGTAACAATATGGTAGTAAAAAATGTAATAATTACAAGGAGGAAGGCCATGAAAAAAAGAATTGTAATGGCAGCATTAGCAGCAACGATGCTTATAGGCATGAATGCAAGTCAGGCTTTTTGCATCGGATGATAATATTCCATATAGCTTTAAAATAAAAGCTAATTATGCAAACACATATTCTGATAAGGAGTACAGACAGACTACAAACACACAAAATAAGTGGAAAGTCAATATGACATATTCAGAAGAAGGAGAAGGTACGATAACTACATACTGGTTAGCTGCTTATAATAGTAACCATGATAAGGTTTCAGCTACACACGATGTTACACAAGGTACTGGCGATCATTATTATTCAGCATATTCAAGTGCAAGTCAGCGTGATGTGTGCCTTGGAGCTGAAAACAACAATAATTTTTTTAGAACTTACACTGTTAGTGGATATTGGGATGAAGAGACTGATTAAGTAGGACTATATTTAACAACAGATGCCCGCTTATATAGGGGCATCTGTTAGGAAAGGAAAATATGAGACAGCAATTAAACAGAATTATAAGTGATAAAAAAAAGTATAGGAATGATAATTTTTATGCTTGTAATTCCAATTTTGGATATTGTACAGATTTATTATCAGGATATTATTAAAATTAATGGAGAAATGGGGAAACCCTATCCGTTATATGTCACATTTTTATCATGCTATTCACAAGGACACATATTTCAAATGATTTATCTGTGTTTTTTGCCATTATATTTGCTTGTAATAGTGGGAGAAGAGTGTATTGTTGATTATATTACAGGATATAAGAATATATTGATATGTAAAATGGGAAAAAAATAAATATATTTTACAAAAAATGAAATCAGCCTTTATCGTCTCATTTACAATTGTATTTGTAGGACTGGGATTAAATCTTATACTATCACAAGTAGTATTTAATGGGGAACAAATACACCGTTTGATGCAGAACCATTGAAATATAACAGTTTTGTCATGGTAAAAACATTTCTTTTTGAAATAAGCTATACACATCCATTGACAACGAATATAGTCTACATTCTTATAACGGCAATATTTGCCGGTGTTTTGGGAATGATGGGAGCTGCGTTGGCAATATCTATACACGAAAGAAAGATGGTATATGCGTTGACATTCGCAATCTGGTTCATACCAATTTTGTTTAAAAATTCATCAATGCATATTTTTCAACCGTTTATGGAATATGATTTTAATGTTGTTGTTCCAGTGGCGATATGGTGTATAGTGCTTTACATTTTAGTGATTATAACAGCTATTATATGGGAGAAAAAAATTGTTGAAGTATAAATATTTAGTATGCGCTTTAATATATGTGGGATTGTGTAGTATAGATTGTTATTTTTCAAATGTACCTATGCTTAATTCAATAGGGCAGATGGGGATAACGGAGGATGTAATTTTCCTTAATATGCACAATTCAAGCAGTAATTTCTGTGGAATTAAAGAAATATTGGTTGTAGATACAATTCCTGTCTTATTGGGAATATACTATGCATTGGACAAAGAAAAAACATATATATTACTTAGATATAAAACGCGGGAAAAATATAATAATAGCCAGATCAGGATAATTATTGTAATGGCGGCAATATTTTCGGCAGTTCGTCAGATAGTTGATTATATTTTTACGGTATATAGTTTTAATGGTGCAACAATTAAGAAATATCCATTTGTACTGTATTCTCTTATGGAATTTGTTGTTATTTGGATTTTCTTTGTCGCAACAGGTCTTTTTTACAAAATACTTAGAACTTGTTTACAAAATGAACTTATTGCTCTTATAGGAGCTTTTGGAGTTAATTTTGTACAATTCATTTTGATAAGATTTTGGCTCGTTAAGTTTTGGATACCGGGTTTAGATGTTGCTGCAGCATATAATTTTTTGGAAGGAAATAAATCGTTTGTAAGCTGTTTGGGTATTCTTGCAAAAATATAGTAATGGCAATAGTTCTGTACATAGCAGGAATAGTAACGTTTGCAAAAAGGGATATTTTAAGAAATGAAAAATAAGTGGTTAAACATAATATTGATCATATGCATGATTATTATGCAAAGAGTTGTAATACAAATGAGTGGCTATGAGGTATATCAATTACCATTTGCCAGTACACTTTTTATTTTTGACAACCCAACAAGTAATTTAGTGCAAATTTTATATGCATATATACCATTACCATTTGTACTTTTTTACTTTTCGGGTAATGCAAGAGAAATTACAACCGGATATGGTAAGCTTTGGCTGATCAGATCGTATAGCAGAGAGAGGTTATACTTAAAAAAATGCTATATTATCAGCAGCGAAATTAGCCTGTATAGTAATAGGTCAGACGATTATTTTTTAATATGTGATGGGACATGGAATAATTTATCAAGTATAAAATTAATACAGGTAATAGTTACATATTTTGTTGGAGTATGGGCATTGGTACAATTACAATTTTACTTGAATTATTTATGGATGCCAGTATTTCAAATATATTTGTAAATATTTTTTGGTGGTATCACTGATAATTGGAAATAACGTACTGATAAATCGTGATTTAAGCCGGATTGAGTTATGCTTTTCCCCAATATGCTATTTGGAACGCGTAGTGGGATAATTTATCAAAAAAACATATATGTGAGATATGAAACTTCAATTATATATGTGATTATATTATTAGTAGTTTTAAATATTATTTCAATAATAAAATATAAGAAAACAGACATTTACTGAGGAGATGATATAGTATGATACAATTACAAAATGTAACAAAGAGGATAAAGGAAAATACGGTATTGGATAATGTATCGTATACGTTTAAAAGTGGTTTTGTTTATGGTTTATATGGGCAAAATGGTTCAGGAAAGACTATGCTGCTAAGAGCTATAAGTGGTTTGATAAATCTGGATAGTGGAAGTATTTTTATTGATGGGGAAAAGCTGCATGATAAAATTGAGTTTCCACCTGAGACCGGTATTGTTATAGAAAACATGGAATTGCTGCCGGAATGTTCCGCAAAGAGAAATCTTCAGATGCTTGCAAAGATAAAAAATATAGCTGATGAAAAAGATATAAGCTTTTCTCTGGAAAGGGTGGGTCTGGATCCCGACTCTGATAAAAAGTAAAAAAATTCTCATTGGGAATGAAACAGCGATTAAATATTGCACAGGCAATTTTTGAAAATCAGAAAATTATATTGCTTGATGAACCGACAAATGCATTGGATGAAGATGCAGTGCAGCTTATATATAAAATAATAAGAGAGGAGAAGTCAAGAGGCGCAACGATTATTGTAGCCACTCATCATAAAGAAGATTTAAAGGAAGTGTGTGATGTGATATTAAAAATTGCGGAGGGAAAAATTGTTGAGGAAAATGAAAATAAATAAGTATTTTCTTGGAATTGTTCTTATAATCATAATAATTATGTACTTTATGGCTGGAGTTCTTTTCCTGGGAAATACAAGAGAAGATAATAATATGAAAGTTAGTACTGTACAACAGAGCATAGCATATCAGACTTTTAAGTCTGGAACAGAAGGCTATAATCTTGCATCAAAATATGCAGAAAATCTGCAGAATAATTCTTTGGACAAATAAGCTATTGATTTACAATTGCAGGAGGCAAAGAAATTTTTACAGGATAATATTAAAGGAATAAGCAGGGAAAGTGATAATTTTGCGCAGATGTTTTATTATTGTGGGATCATATATGGGTTAGATGATATTTACAATTGTGGAGATTATGAATTTGTAAAGGTTGGAATGGAAGTCAGAGGTTATATTATTAATGTTCAAAATGGTGATATGGATGATGAGCTTGAAGCTGACTCACTGCTGATGATATACAGGAGGTTGTTAATGCAATTGATAATTAAAACAAGATAAAAATAGCAAAAATCTCTGGACACTGCAACAAATGGGATATGTACAGTTCTAAATTAACCCATTCTTTTGTAGTGCATTGTAAAACATAGCACGTCCAGAATAGTTCCAATACGCACAATTTTGACGAGGAAGATTACTTGAATAAAAGCAGATAAAAATCAGTTGTAGAAAATCCAAATAATGGATATAATAATAATATAGGAAAAGAGACGAACATAGATTTCTAACAGAAAGGACGTGATATTATGGTAACAACAGAATCTGTAACTATTAAAGTTCCGGTAGGAATGTCAAAATATCTGGTAACTATGAATCCGGAAACAGAGCTTACTCGAAATGCACTGTTGCTGTATCCATATATACTGAATCAGACGATATCCCATGGTCGTGCGGCTGAAATTCTGGGAATCAGAAAATCCGAGTTGATTGATCTGTATGATAAGCTGGGATATTCCTATTTTGATATGACGATGGATGATCTGGATGATGAACTGAATACTTTCAGAGAACTCAAAAGAAGGAGGCTGCGGTATGATTGTTGTATCAGATACAACACCGCTGATATCACTTCTTAAAATCAATCGTATAGATTTGCTGGAAAAACTGTTTGGCGATGTTTTGATTCCGCAGGCAGTATTTGATGAGCTGACAGTTGATGAACGATTTCGGCTGGAAGCCGATGAGATTAGGCAGAAGAAATTTATCGTAGTGAAGCCTGTCAATAATCCGGAATCAGCCAGTATATTAAAAAGAGCGGCAGGTCTTGACCAGGGCGAGAGTGAAGCGATTGTCCTGTCAGATGAATTAAAAGCAGATCTGTTATTGATGGATGAAGCAAAGGGAAGAAATGTATCAGCTCAGATGGGACTTAGAATCATGGGGACGATAGGGATTCTTATGGCAGCCTATGAGGAACACGAACTGACATCGGATGAAGTCAGAGAATGCGTGGATGGTCTGCAACGTGCCGGACGACATATCGGACAGCGGCATTATCAGATGCTGTTAAGCAGATTGAAAGACTAAATATACTCTGGTTCTATAATAGTATCGTGGTTCTGGATTGGTTCTAAAAAGTTCTGAAACGAGATGCAGGATAGAAAAATTGAAAATAGTAGTAAATCTGACGTCTGTACCATTTGTTCTGGGGCTGATTGTAGAACTGGAGGATTGTTATATTGTGACTTCGAACCGGGAGAGTGGATTCGGAAGATACGATGTGATGTTGGAGCCAAGAGATAAGTGCGATGATGCATTTATTATTGAGTTCAAGGTTCAGGATTCGGAAACAGAGAAAGATCTGGAAGATACAGTGAAAGCCGGGCTGGAGCAGATTGAATATAAGAAGTATGCTGCAACGTTGGAGGCAAGAGGAATTCCGGAGGAAAAGATTCATAAATATGCGTTTGCGTTTTGCGGGAAACATGTTTTGATAGGGAAGTCAACAACAGGAGATAAATAGCAAAAATCTCTGGACACTGCATAAAACAGGAGCCTCGCAGGAGAACTTGCTACAAAATTCGCTGTACGAAGCGGCTTAGCAGCTGTTGGAATTATGTCAAGATACAGCAATGGGGCTGTAAAAAACTCCCCTAAAAAAAATCGCCCAGGCCGTGAGGTCTGAGCGATTTTTTGGTATAATTAATTATGCTACTAACAGACTATACTAATGGTAATTATACTATGCGTCAGCTGAAATTACCATTAGAAATCGCAAAATTGATCGATATTTCTGATCCGGTATATACTTTTTGTGTCCAATGTATTGACATAGATCCAATGCTTTGTACCATTGATGGAAAAATTCAATCTCACATATGGTCATTATCCGAAATATCAGGTTGCTGATGCCGGATACGGTTCTTACAATAATTATCTTTATTGCGAAGAACACGGCATGGAAAAACACATGAAATTTCCCATGTACAAAAAAGCAACGACAGACGAAAGCTGAATAAAACTCAAGCGTGATTAGCTGAGCTTTATTAAATTCACCATTTTTTATACCCAAAGATGCAGACCTGTTCAAAAATAGAAAAATTCATACAAAGAAACAACAAAACCGACATTTGCCGGAGTTGGCGTTTCTTAATTAGGGGACTTATTTTACAGCCCCATTAAATTATAGCTGAATCATTATAATATATGAGATGATACCTATAACACTATAAAAGCAATGAATGAGAGTATGACAGCAAAATCTATGCCTGTTATGGTTGGAAAGAAACGATAAGAAGATATTCCTTGAATTGAACTTTGGTTTGATTCAAGGGAATTTTATATTTGGAGTGTCATTTTCTGCAATTAGAGTCACTTTCTGCAAGAACAATTGAACAATACAATTTATTTGATATATTTAAAGAAGAAAGTGATATTTAATTTGACAAGAGTATAATCGTTTGTTAAAGAAGGAAATGGATTTCAGAGTAATTTATCAAGGAGAGAAAATTATGCTTATAGTAAGAGAGTTTAGCAATAGATTTCAGCAAATGTCTGGAATGCCTATCAATAGTAACGAAACAAAGGAAAGACTTAAAGCGGCTGGAATAGATATAAATAGTAAACAATATCGAGCTGTTATGAGTGAGATGTCCAGAGATGGTGGCGGTGGATATACTACAATCTCAGCCATTAAGAAACGAATGAGCCGATATGATAAAGATGGAGACTGGATTAATCCACGCACAGGATTGGCGGGGTTACTCGTTACAGATAAAAATTGTGCTAGCAAAAATAGAATTGTTTCAATTTCAGAAAGCATTATGGATGAGATGTTTGAAAGCACTAAAAAAGAATTTTTTATGGAAAATGGGGTGCATAACGGCGATACAACAAACAGATCAGAGATATATCAAAAGTTGTATCAGCAAACTGAGAAAAACGACAGATTAGCAGCAGGGTATACATTAGAGGAGTATGAGCGACAGTATTGGCAGGCATTCACAGATGCCGTAAAAGTAGCAGACCCTAAATGGGAGGCTGGAAAACCTATCATGCCGGGAGTTTTAGATAGAATTACAAGTAAATCCATTGATGCTTTATTAGTAAAATCTGGTAGTCAACTGATTAGAAAGTCATTTGAACGAATGATATAAAAAGTATCCATTTTGCGGGAGAGCATTCTGTTTGATAATATTTATGTTTTGACTTAAGGAGGATTTTTTATGAATACTATTAAGAAGAGAGCTTTAACATAAATTGCAGTATGTTTTATGGCATGTTTAATGTTTTCAATGCCGGTATTAGCAGCTTCAAATTCATTTTCGAAGACCACTGTAAAGTTAAATGCGATAGATGGTGGGGTATCTCAAATAGCAAAAGTTTCTTCAGGAAGTGTTTTAGGAACCAATCCTAAAATCACTCAGGTGAAAGTATACTTAAATGTAGCAAGTGGTACAGATCCGTTTGACCTTTATATATGTAACCGATTTTGTGTGTGAAAATCCCAAAGGAGATTGGTATCTTCAAATTGAAAAAAAGGCACCATTTACAAAAGCCAATTGACCCTTGAATTGTTGTCAATTATAGTTGTCAAAAAAATACGGAGGTGAGATAAAAAATTTTAGTAGTATTTTTGTTGCTTTATAGTTGCATTATGTTTTAGCTTTTTATGTTCATGTGTAGTGTGTCAACTGTGTATGCGTATAATACATATAATCAGCACAAATTGACATATGGTGTGGGAAATTATGGAAAAGATACACAACATTACTTTATTACATCAAGTGCAAGCGGCTATGCATCTTATATTAATACGGCAATGAGCGAATGGGTAAATACAACTAGTAGCATGGGAGTAACAACCCCTATTTCTTATACAAAACCACAACACAATCAAGTAGTAGAATGGATATATATCAAGTAAGTACTGTTAATGAATGGTGGGGGTTAACAACTATGTATAATGGAAGTACAGAGGTTGATCCATTCAGTAGCAATTGGGCTTGGGGAAAAATACAATTAGATGCGGATTTTTCGGATTTAAGTGAAAATAAAAGATTGGCTGTTATAGCTCATGAAATGGGGCATGTTATGGGGTTGGCACATTCAGACTTTAGTAATGTTTTGATGAGGGCAGATATTGCTTATAATTCAAGTAGTACCTCGAGAGCACAAACTAATGATTTAGGTGGAATAAATTATTTATATAAGTAGGAGGAAGTAAAATGAAAAAATTGGTATTAGAATATTAGGGTGTATGGCATTATTGTCAATGGTTGGTTGTGGAAGGATAGAAGGTGCAAGTGTTCAGGATTTAAGCAATACTAAAGATGCAATTGTTGAAAGTGAAACCACTTTGGCAGAAAATAATAATGAATATTCAAATAAAAATTCCCTATTTTATAGTGATATTTCTAGTTATGAAATTTTTACAGATGTAAATAGTGAAGCTGCGTTAAAAAATCTTTACTATAATATTGATGAATTTATTGATAGTGACTCATCAGATGTCATTGTAAAAGGAAATATTATAGAAATAGAATATGTGTATATTGATGGATGTTCTTATTCTGTGCTTACCGTTGATGTGGAGAGAGCATATAAAGGCGAGGTGCAGGAAACCATCACTGTGTATGAGGATGGAGGATATACTCGGCTGAGCGATGAAAAGGAACAAATTGAAGCACATGCCGATTTGTCACAATACACAGAAGAAGAAATGGAAAATTTGCTAATTAACCATACTTTTATGGGTGCGGAACATTCAAATGTTGGAGATACTGTTATTCTATTTCTGAAAACAAATGAAGGCAGTATTCTGGGTGACAGTTATCGAATTAACTGTTCAGTCTTTGGACGGTACACTTTGAATAAAGATAGCTATATTAGACCTGAATTTATTGTTGAGAATGATAATCCAGAGAAAATAACAACATATAGTAATATGGATACATTCGAGTTTTCGGTGTCTAAATCAATGCTTGAAGATAAACTTTCACAGCAGTAAAATGTCTATATTGAAAATATTGGAAAAAAGTAAATGTTTGATATAACAGACTATCAAAGAAAATTATGCATTTTTTCTATGGGGTATTCTTGCAACAGTGATGTAATTTAATAGGCACAGGAATATGTCAAAAGACCAAAACAGAAAGTGTTAATGATAATAGGTGTTTACTGTTATAACATTTGTTATTTAAAGGGACTGTCGCTTTAACGATTTAGCATGACAGCCCCTTTTTTCGAATCTCTTTTTTAAAATATTATAGGGAAGAAACAAGAGAAACAAGATGGACTAGAACAAGTCCCTTTTCATCATGCATATTGCATAAAATAATGCAAAAAAAAGAACCAAAATGGGTTCATAGGCATGGTGAAAAGGGATGGAACAGAAAATAAAGCAAGATGAGATATTTATTGGTAAGAATATCCGGCGTATAAGGAAAGAAAGAGGAAGAACATTTGCTAAAGAGATATAATTATATTCTTTAAGTTCGGAGACAGTAGTAATGCCGGCATATGTTAATGCAAATTTGGTAATAGAAGAAAGATTAAGCTGTTCAAAATGTTGATTTTGGTCATTTTCTACAAATATAGGTCGATTTCTGCCTTTTATTTGATTGTTCGGGTGAGAAATAGTAATATATGACTGTAAAATGGTTTTATATTATTCTAATTGAACGAGGGAAAATAAGCTATGTTTATATGGAAGTAAATAAAGTTTTTGTTGGAAGGTGCCAAAATATAAAAATATGTACAAAATTAAAAAACGCAACCAACCAAACGAGGAAATATGCAAAATTTAGAGAGGGGGAAAAACGTATGTTTAGAATTGCTATATGCGATGATGAAAAGATTTTTAGAGATGACCTAAAGGAAATACTTATACGTTATATGACTGACAGAGGAATAATGCTTGAAATTGATACTTTTAGTTCAGGAAAAGAATTTGTTGAACTGGGAATTGAAATGGTAAAATATAAGATTGTTTTTCTGGATATCAACATGGATGAACTGGATGGAATTATGACAGCAAAAAGATCCGGGAAAACAGCAAGGATATGTTTATTGTTTTGTTACAGCCTTTGTAAACTATACGATAGAAGGATATAAGGTAGATGCAGTAAGATATATTTTAAAGGACAATAAAAATCTGGTTGCCAGTGTTTATGAGTGCATGGATGCAATTCATGAAAAAATGGATTATAAGATTACTTGGGCTGAATTTGATTTCTGCGAAGGTACAAGGAAAGTTTCATTGAATCGCATATTGTATATTGAGAGTAAATTACATAAATTGGAGTTTCATGTAATGGAGGATTGTCTGCAAAAATATACATTACAAGGGACGCTAAATGAAATAGATGATAAGTTTGCCGGAAATGATTTTCTGCGGATACATCAGAGCTTTCTGGTTAATATGAAATTCATTAAAAATATAAGCAGATACAGAGTATTGCTGAATAATGGAATTCTATTAGATATAGCTAGAGCGAGATATAAATATGTAGAAGAAAAGTTTATCGCTTATAGAGGTGAAGTATAAATGTTTGTTTACATTCAGAGTATTTTGATTATGATGTTGGAAATATTATGCTGCAAATTTTTTTTTGAAGCATTTGGAATAAAAAAAGAGGAAAATAATTGTTGGAAAAATTATAGTATAGTTATCGGATTGACAGTGCTTTGCTATTTTATTGCAATGATTTTTCGATACTATTTTATTGTAAAGCAGGTATTTTCAATTATTCTCATAGCATTCTTTATGTTGCTTTATCTTAAACTGAGTTTTGGTAAGGCGTTGATTCTATCAGCATTATTTGAGAGTCTTTTGCTCGTGATGGATTATTTCGCGTTACTTATGAATATTTTTATTTTTCATAACATGGAAGAAGTATGGGAATCACATGTTATTACAGCTATGATAAAAATGTCTGAAGATATAAAAAAAATAAAGCCCAGGAGAATTTATTTTTGTTATAGCGTGTGGATTGGCGGGAATGAACATAGTTGTATTTTATTTAATATATGATATTTTAAAACGAGAAAATAAATTGCAGGAGGAACGTATTTATAGGATACAGGTTAAAAACCAAATAGGTATGTATCGTTCTATTTCTGAAAATTTTGATAAACAAAAAGAAAATGACACATGAATATAAAAATCAGATTATGTGCATTGATTCTTTGATAAAAAGAAGAAATATGATTCATTGGAAAGCTTTGTAAATAAAATCAGTGGTCAAATTAGTAAAGAATTGGATTTTATTTGTACAAATAATGTGATTGTGGATGCGGTATTGAATACTAAATATCAGGAAATAAGGGATAAAGGTATTGTTTTTGTATTTAAAATTAATGATTTATCATCTTTGAATATTAGCGATGAGGATGTTGTGGTTATTATGTCCAATTTATTAAACAATGCGATTGAAGCATGTGAAAAGTGCAGAGGGGATAAAATAATAAAATTGAAAATTGTTATAGAGGACAATAATGCGATTATATCGGTGAAAAATACTTATGAGAATGCTGTTATTTATGAAAATGGAGAGATACAGACTACAAAGATTCTGGATACAGATGAACATGGAATAGGAATAAAAAATATAGCTGAAACAATAAGGAAGTACAGGGGGCTCTTATGTGATTCAAAACGATGAACGAGAGTTTTATTTTTCCATTATGATTCCTCTAGTGAAAAGTGATTTCTGAGAACAAATCACTTTTTGTCGTTTTCTGCAAAATAAGTACACTTTGCAATAGACCTTGTTAAGAAATTGTGTATTGTTATACTTATAGCAGTAGGAGGTGTTGATATGATTGAGAAGATGGCAATGGGGTTGGTTGACCAAATGACTGAGGAAAAAATGATTGACAAGGAAGCGGAAGAATATTATGTCTATACGCTTGTTTCATTAATGGAAAAATTTATAACCATTGGAACTGTTTTGTTAATAAGTGTACTGATTGATAAATTAGTTCCAACAGCATTTTTGTTATTCTTTTTGTCATTAAGAAAAAGAACAGGCGGATATCATATGAATACCTTTTTCAATGTTATTTGGGTACAGTGGTTACTTATATGCTTGTCTTAGGTTTATGTATGGTTCTGGTTGACTATCCGCAGCTGGTTTTGGATTATTATTAGTTGCAATTTGCATAGTTGAAGTTATAGGGACTGTTAATCATCCAAACATACATATGGATGAGGTAGAACTGTCAGAATCAAAGAGGGCGGCAAGAATTTTGTGTGCAGTTGAAGTGTGTGTTATTTACACTTTTACTTTGCTCGGAGCCGATATGATGTATGTTTGCCATATGGCAGTTGCTGTTATATTATGTGCGGTTCTGTTGCTGATAGCTAAAATATTAAAACAGGAGGTAAAGAGAAATTAAGAAAATTAACAAAAAGGTATGGAAGGTTGTGGAGAGGGTGATAAGAAATGAGATTAAGAGAGCCAGTGGTGATCCTCCGTTTTGTTTGGGGATATTTCATCAACCGAAAAGACCGGTAGAACATAAATGTAATAGAGAAAATAAATAAAGAAATAAATGGTAGTATATTTCTTCACAGACTCCTTAAATCCTATAATTTCAAGCTTTTGCGATACTTTGTTGTTCATATCATTATTCACCCACCAGGTGAAGAAAATATATGGTAAAATAGACGTAACAAAACCTATAGATTGGAGTCTTTTACCATGAATAACAACCGCCGAATCACACTGAGCACCAATAAGAACATTATTGTTGAGTTTACAAATGATACAATAAATCGTTCTGAATAAAGTGTTTTTCAGGAAACATCCAATTTAGGAATTTTGATTAAGAAGAGAGATAATAAAATGAAAATATGTTATATAGTTGTTTCAGCTTTTTTGATTATTTTCTATCCAAGACAATTAACACATCTTATGTGCTTTGGGAGACATCGTGATAAGAATATTGTCAAAAGCAAAGCTGCTTATTGGGGAATATATTTGTTTTGGACAATTATTTTTTGATTGGTTGTCTGATGATGGGTTCAGCGATGAAAGTAAATTCTACAATGGATAAATTAGTGTATTATTTCATTTTAGGAAGTGATAATAGGGATTGTGTTGAATTGGGAAGTGAAGAGAATGATGAGGCATATATTTCTACATATTATACACGAAAGGAAATCAATGAGAGCTTTTTATTTGAGGTTGTCCAAAAACATGAATATGCATATGAGATGTGTCAATTACAGGAGTTGATAATTAAGAACAGGATGAAAGATGGATACTTTATTTGAATGATGAGGTGATGGGATATGTAGAAGTAAAAAAGGTTTTTTAATTAAGGAGTTTTGTTTTGTGTGGGATAGGCAAAAAAATAGACCAAAGGAGGCAGTTATATGAGTAAAAAAATGTGCAAGAGGATATTTTCAGTAATTTTATCATTAGGTCTTGTTATGGTTCAATCCATGAATGTTAATGCAGCAGGTAATGAAATTGGTAAATATTCAGTATTCGTTTAGTGGCAGATATGCGGTGCGGACAGGCATCTATTTGGGATTTAAAAAATAGCAAAAATCTCTGGACACTGCAACAAACAGGAGCCTCGCAGGAACACTGCTGTAAAATCCGCTTAGTATGAGCGTATTTTGCAGCAAGTGCTCCTGCGAGGCTTTGTCATTTAATCCAATAAACTTAAAACGCTTTATTTCTTCTTCCACGCAAGAAGCCTCTCAATATGCAGCGGTTTCCCTGAACAGCCTGCACCTTCAATCTGTTTTCCTCACTGAAACCAACCAGAATATCATGATTAGCCTCAGCCAGATAATCGATGATACCATCGATATCAGACTTCGTGTTCTTCGGACAATGAATATACAGATGCTTATTTGCGGAAATATGCAGTGTATATGAGATGCTGAAATGATACCACAGAATCTTGTGCAGGGTAGAGTATTTGTAAATCCATAAAATCTCTTTGATAGGCACGATGGCATTGCCATAAGGCGAGGTCATGATAAAATAGTGCTCTGTGATAAACATGTCCTCGGTGGCAAGCTGTGGCAGTGTCGCAAGCTCCTCCTCAGCCTCGGCAAGCAGCTTGTGCGGATTGCCGAATACAACAAGATTCTGACATGCCGGTGCCAAAACAGGAAACCTGATGCATAGGATGTAGAATATCAGGCTGATAACAGCATAGATGAGAGTGCCAAAATAAAAAACAAACATAAAAATAGTAGTTTTCAAATGGTACTCAGGCTCATTAAGATAGTAGCCTGTTATGGTATAGGAGAGACCTTTGGAATCCCAACTCAGATCCTTAGACAGTTTATTTACAAACTGTGTGTAGGTGCCCTTTCCCTTTACGATTTTACCGACCACTGTGAGTTTATCGATAGATGGCAGACCCTCCTCACAGGTGGATGGTGCAAGCAGTACAATAGAGCAGTGCTTATCACGCATGCAGTAGTAGTAATAGCCCTTGATATCGTTGCCGTCCTTCATGGTGTAGCCGGTAAAGTAAAGCTTTTTAAGGGTGGTTTTACATATCTGTCCGAATCCTTGTATGCAGCTTCAAAGCTGACAGAATCGTCAATGTGTATGGGCGATAAAATATCTCCGAGTGAAAATGCAAACCATAGCACGGTAAGCAGAATGATGTATACAATCGGGGAGAAAAGACGCCTTTTTGTAAAATGCTTTGATGTTTTTTGTTATGTAGTGTTCGTAATTATCAATCATATGCTTAGTATAATGGTTTTTGTGCCTATATCAACCTTGATTTTGAGACATTTAATTGTTATTATATAATCAATAGTAACTATTCAGAACCACTGAGAACAAAAAGCTGATGCGTCATGCTTGCATGTAAGCAGCAGGTTTTCTTGTTCTCAAGGTGGCTCGAATAGAGCCACCCCCACACATATGAGCAAAATTAGCTGCAAAGCAGCGGGAAAGCACGAGTATCGTGCGGTTTTGCGAATGTGCGTGGGATGGTTCTAAATAGTTACTGAGGTAAATAGAAACACGAAATGAGGTAATTATGGAAGCATACACGAGTTTTGCCCGGGTGTATGACATGTTCATGGACAATGTGCCATATGAGGTGTGGGGCAGATATATTGTCGAAAAACTGCGTGCAAATGGCATAGACAGTGGATATGTCGTGGACTTAGGCTGTGGTACGGGAAAGCTTACCACGCTTCTTGCAGATGCAGGTTATGATATGATAGGCATTGACAATTCTTTTGACATGCTTGATATGGCGCTTGAGAGAGAGGATGACAGAATCCTTTATCTGATGCAGGATATGAGAGAGTTTGAACCGGGAGAAAAGGTGAGTGCCGTCGTAAGCGCATGTGACAGCATCAATTATATTCTTGAGCCTGAGGATCTTCAGGCAGTTTTTTTCTGCGTGAGCGAAAGTCTTAAAGAGGGTGGCATTTTTATATTTGATATCAATACTCCATACAAATATGAGGTGCTCATGGCTGATAATACCATAGCTGAAAACCGTGATGAGGGCAGCTTTATATGGGACAATTATTATGATGCCGATGAGAAAATAAACGAGTATGACCTGACACTTTTATAAAGGAGCAGTCAGAGGATGAGGATGACATCTACAAGAAGTTTGAGGAAACTCATTTCCAGAGATGCTATGAGATTTCAGAGCTTAAGGAGCTTCTTGAGCAGTCGGGACTTGTGTTTGATGCGGTGTATGATGCGTACACAGACAATCAGGTGAAGTGTGACAGTGAGAAGGTCACTGTAATTGCACATAAAGCATAGAATTAGATAATGAGAGGTAAATTATGTCAGATTATATAGTAAGAGCAACAGCGGCGGATGCCAATATCAGAGCATTTGCTGTAACATCAAGGGAGATGGTGGAGACCGCCAGAGAGGATCACATGACAACACCTGTCATGACGGCGGCACTTGGCAGACTTCTTTCTGCGGGAGCCATGATGGGAGCTATGATGAAGGGCGATAAGGATATCATAACTCTTCAGATACAGTGCAGCGGACCTGCAAAGGGACTTACCGTCACAGCAGATTCGCACGGCAATGTAAAGGGCTTTGCCATAAATCCACAGGTTGAGCTGCCACTCAATGCGGCAGGCAAGCTCGATGTGGGTGGAGCGCTTGATCTTGGAATACTCACAGTTATAAAGGATATGGGCTTAAAGGAGCCGTACTCAGGTCAGTGTGAGCTTAAAACAGGTGAGATAGCTGAGGATCTGACCTATTATTTTGCCACATCTGAGCAGATTCCGTCGGCAGTTGGTCTTGGTGTGCTTGTGGATAAGGACCAGAGCGTAAAGCAGGCAGGCGGATTTATCATCCAGCTTATGCCGTTTACACCGGATGAGGTTGTGGACAGGCTTGAAAAGAAAATCACAGAGATTGATTCTGTGACACAGATGCTTGACAGGGGCTGACTCCGGAGCAGATACTTGAGGAAATTTTAGGGGATTTCGGGCTTGAAATCACAGATACGACTAAGACACGCTTCCACTGTGACTGCTCAAAGGAGCGTGTGAGCAGAGCACTTTCCACACTTAGCAAAAAGGATCTTGATTCCATTATCGCAGATGGTGAGAGCATTGAGGTAAAGTGCCAGTTCTGTAATAAGGCATATGAGTTTACGGTGGATGAGTTGAAGGAGATGCGCTAATTGAAGGACGGATATATAAAGGTCGCTGCAGCGACACCAAAGGTAAAGGTAGCTGATACTGTATACAACGGACAGCTTATTAAAGCTCTTATGAAGGAGTGCACTGATAATGGGGCAAAGGTGGTTGTTTTCCCGGAGCTTTGCATTACCGGATACACCTGTCAGGATCTTTTCTGGCAGGATAAGCTCATCGCTGCAGCAGAGCATGAGCTTATCGGGATAGCTGATTACAGCAAAAGCCTTGACGGCATATTTTTCATAGGGCTTCCATACGAGATAAACGGCATGCTTTATAATATGGCGGCAGTTGTATCGCGCGGAGAAGTACTTGCCATGGTGCCAAAGACATTTCTGCCAAATTACAATGAGTTTTATGAGGCAAGGCATTTTGCATCGGGAGAAAACTTAAGCACATATGTCACACTGAAAAATGGACAGCAGGTGTCTGTAGATACTGATTTTATTTTTAGCTGCAAGCAGCTGCCAAAGCTTAAGATAGCGGTGGAGCTTTGTGAGGATCTTTGGACTCCGAACCCGCCGAGCATCAGACACGCGATGTCGGGTGCTACTGTGATTGTAAATCTGTCTGCATCAGATGAGGTGACAGGCAAGGCAATATACAGGAGAGAGCTTGTGAGCGGACAGTCTGCCAGATTAATCTGTGGATATATTTATGCGTCAGCGGGAGATGGTGAGTCCACACAGGATGTGGTCTACTCAGGACACAATCTCATCTGTGAAAACGGAAATGTGCTTGCCGAGTCAAAGCGCTTTACAAATGAGACTATATACAGCGAGTTTGATGTAGAAAGAATAGAGACTGAGAGGCGCAGGATGACAACATTTGTTGTCGAGGATGACCACAGATGGGCTGAGTTTGATCTTGAGGTAAAGGATACCACTCTTAGCCGCTATGTAAATTGCGCTCCTTTTGTTCCTGCAGACAAGACAGACAGGGACAGACGCTGTGATGAGATTCTTATGATTCAGGCTATGGGGCTTAAAAGAGATTAGAGCATACCAACTGTAAGACAGCAGTTATCGGTATTTCAGGAGGACTTGACTCCACATTGGCACTGCTTGTCACGGTAGGGCATTTGATCTTTTGGGAAAGGATCACAAGGATATCGCGGCAGTTACTATGCCGGGCTTTGGAACAACAGACCGCACATATGACAATGCGGTAAATCTCATTAAATGCCTTGGAGCTACATTTATCGAGGTGGATATAAAGGATGCTGTAAATATACATTTCAGGGATATCGGACAGGATCCGTCTGTGCATGATGTCACCTACGAGAATGGACAGGCACGCGAGCGCACACAGATACTTATGGATATCGCAAATAAGGAAAACGGAATGGTCATAGGTACAGGAGATTTGTCAGAGCTGGCACTCGGCTGGGCGACCTACAACGGAGACCATATGTCCATGTATGCTGTAAATGCTTCGGTTCCAAAGACTCTGGTGCGTCATTTGGTAAAATACTATGCAGATACCTGCGGCAGCGATTTGCTGGAAAGTACACTTCTTGATGTGCTTGATACACCTGTTTCTCCTGAGCTTTTACCACCTGAAAACGGTAAGATTTCACAGAAGACAGAGGATCTTGTGGGCCCTTATGAGCTGCATGACTTCTTCCTTTACAATATGCTGCGCTGCGGCTATGCTCCTGCCAAGGTTTACCGCCTTGCAAGGATAGCATTTGAAGGAAAATATGATGATGAGTTTATTCTCAAATGGCTTAAGAACTTCTATAGCAGATTTTTCGCACAGCAGTTCAAGCGCTCATGTCTGCCGGATGGACCAAAGGTAGGAACAGTGGCGGTATCACCAAGAGGAGACCTAAGGATGCCTTCTGATGCGTGTGGACGTATCTGGATGGATGAGGTTGATAAGCTGTAATAGTAAGAGGAAAACAATGGGAAAGACACATAAGAAAACTCATAGAAGGCAAGGAAGTATAAAACGTGCAAGGCATCGCGACAGGCGCATGAAAATAGGCGCAATAGTTCTTTGTGCAGCGATAATCATAACAACATTTCTGGCGTGTGGCATGCAGCTTTTGGTTCCTGTAGCTGACGCTGTGGTAAGCGCTGATAATAAGACACAATCGGGAAAAGTTGATGTGCAGAAGAATAATAATTCGCTTACCGCATCTAAAATGGACTCAGAAAAAAAGCAAAACAGCTCAGAGGATGATGTAAATGCTGCGGAGCAAAGCAGCGAGCCTGACAAGGAAACGAAGCTTGATGAGATACTTCACAGTGCAAAGTATCCGGGGCAGCTAAAGGAGCTTGCCAAGAAAAATGATGAGGCAATTGATTTCATATATGAGTATCCTAAGGAGCATTCGAAAGAGCATGATATTGATCTGACTGCAGAGGCTTCGCAGGATACAGTACCTCTTTTGCAGCAGTGGGATAAGAGATGGGGCTATGAAAAGTACAGTGGCAATTATTTTGCGGCGAGTGGCTGCGGTCCGACTGCACTTTCGATGGTTGTATTATATCTGACGCATGATGCACAGGCATCCCTCTTGCGGTGGCAGAGTATGCAAAGGAGGCCGGCTACAGTGTGGATGGCTCGGAAGTGCATGGAATCTTATAAGCAAGGGCTGCAGGCACTACGGGGTAAATGCAAAGACTATAAAGGTGGATGAGGATACATTTAAAGAAAGGCTTGATGAGGGCAATCTGATAGTCGTAAATGTCGGTCCGGGAGATTTCACAGACAATGGACATTTTATGGTGATCACAGGCTATGATGATGAGGGCTTTACTATAAATGATCCAAACAGTATCATAAAGAGCAATACCCACTGGCAGTTTGAGAGGCTGGGTTCGCAGATCAGGGCTGCATGGAGGATGTTTGTGTAGATAATAGCAGCAATACATGCATTTATGCTGATGTTTGTGATGCATATGGAAAAATTAAAAAATAAGAAATAAAAACCTGCTGTGTCATGCTTGTCTGACACAGCAGGTTTTTAATAACAAACAGTAAAGTATGGTATGCAGATTATAGCAATTGAATACCATGCTCCTCACATTTCTTAATTGTCTCCTCAGGCCACAGTGAGCTCTGTACCTCACCGATATGAGCCTTTCTGAGGAAGAACATACAGATTCGTGACTGTCCGATTCCGCCTCCGATAGTGTACGGAAGCTCCTTGTTGAGGATAGCCTTCTGGAATGGAAGCTTAGCACGCTCAGGACATCCGGCCTTGTCAAGCTGCTCCTTTAGAGCTTTTTCATCTACACGTATACCCATTGATGAAAGCTCAAGTGCGATATCAAGAACAGGATAGTATACGATGATATCAGCGTTTAAAGCCCAGTCGTCATAGTCAGGGGCACGTCCGTCGTGAGGCTCTCCGTTTGCAAGCTTTTCACCAATCTGCATTACACAGATGGCACCCTTTGCCTTTGCAAAATAATACTCTCGCTCCTTTGGAGTATTGTCCGGGAACATTTCCTCAAGCTCTGATGTGGTGATAAAGGTGATATCCTTTGGCAGAATCAAATCTATGTAGTCGTACTGTATAGCCATGTACTGCTCGGTCTTGCGCAGGCATTTGTCTTTACTGTTTCCTTAAGGAAGTCTAAGTTTCTGTCCTCCTTGCGGATGATCTTTTCCCAGTCCCACTGGTCAACAAATATAGAGTGGATATTGTCAGTCTCCTCATCACGTCTTATGGCATTCATATCTGTGTAGATGCCCTCGCCGAGAGAAAATCCGTATTTCTTTAATGCATATCTCTTCCACTTGGCAAGAGAGTGAACGACTTCAGCCTCCTTGTCACCCTGCTCAAGGATGCCGAAGGTAACAGGTCTTTTCATATCCGTTTAAGTTATCGTTTAAGCCTGTGGTAGGATCAACGAAAAGCGGTGCTGAAACACGTGTCAGGGAAAGACGCTGTGCGAGCATGCCCCCGAAGAAATCCTTAACAGTCTTGATGGCAAGCTGTGTATCGTGAAGATTCAGTGCCGAAGAATAGTTCTTTGGTATTGTTAATTTGCTCATTTTCGATTAAACCTCGTTGTATTATTAATTTTTAATAAAATTCCTTTAACCTGATTATTATATCACAATTTTTCTAGAAAGATAGTCCATAATATGATAAAATTAGATAGTTTAAAGAGAAACAATATCGTTTTACCTTATTTTTACGTGTTTAAGGTGTTAATGAAAGGTAGTAGTTTTATATGAGAAAAGAGATATGACCTTTGCTTCGGCGGTGCTTGAGGCAATAGATGCGCTTTTAGCTCTTTGCGTATATAGGCTTACAGATTTATTATGGAGTGTGCTATCACATACAGGTATTTAAGTTTGTGCAATTAATATACTTGTGCTTTTTGCTTGTATACATTGCAATCACATGGCTGCAGCATTATCCGAAAAGCTCAATCACATAGCAGCGGAGCTGTGTGTGGGCAATATCAGAAAGTATTCACTCAGGCTTTTGACGTTTGTAAAGCTTGTTTTTACTGCGGGGCTTCTGGTGCCATGCGTGTGTGATGCGTTTGGAATAGCAATCCGCGATGTATACAGCCCTCATTATGATAGGGCTCATCCTTGTGGTGACGGCGTATTATGAGTACAGGATATTTCAGGAAATAAAGTCATTGTGGAAATAATATAGGAGAAATAAAATGCAGCTTAGTATAGAAGAAGTTAAAAAGCTGGATAGTAACAGCTATCAGATAATAGATATAAGAAGTGAGGAAGAGGTGGCGCACGGTGCCATAAAGGGAGCACTCAATATTCAGGCAGAGGAAATAGAGTCAGATGAGAGGGTGTTGCATGATAAGAAGCTTGTCATAGTCTGCAGCCGTGGTAAGACGAGTGTGGATGTGGCAGAGTATCTCACAGAAAAAAGGTTTTGATGCGGCAAGCTTAAAGGGAGGCTATATAAGCTGGCTGCTTGATGCCATGAAAGAGGATGAGGTGGCAGAGCGCGATATAAAGGCAGATGTGGAGCAAAGCATCAGAAAGAAATTTAAGAAATCCATCTGGCGCAAGTTTACAAAGGCGATAAACACCTATGAGCTTGTAAAGCCGGGGGATAAGATTGCAGTGTGAAGTTTCTCGTCATGGACCCGGGCTACAATGAGGCAAACAGACATGTCATAGAGGAAAACTGCAGGAACCTTGGCATCCCTGCCACTATTTTTGAGTCAGATATATTTGATGCTGTATATGATATCGAAAAATCGCCATGCTATTTATGTGCGAGGATGAGAAGAGGACATCTGTATGCATTTGCAAAGGAGCTGGGCTGCAACAAAATTGCGCTCGGACATCACTATGATGATGTTATCGAGACGATACTCATGGGCATGCTCTACGGTGCACAGGTACAGACCATGATGCCTAAGCTTCACAGCACAAACTTTGAGGGAATGGAGCTTATCGGCCTCTTTACCTGGTCAGGGAGGACGATATCAAGGCATGGCGTGATTACAACGGTCTGCATTTCATACAGTGTGCCTGCAAGTTTACAGATACCTGTACCACCTGCAATAATGAGGAAAACCGCTCAAAGCGTGTTGAGATAAAGCAGCTCATCGCTAATCTTAAAAAGGTGAATCCTTTTGTCGAGGCAAATATATTTAAGAGCGTGGAGAATGTAAATCTGGCTACGGTTGTAGCATATAAAAGGATGGCATAAAGCACAGCTTCCTAGATCACTATGATGAATAAGACAGATATATTTCAGGAGGGCATTGTATGGCAGATATCATGGATTATATTGACTGGCGTGGAGATATAGGCTTTGATGAGGTGCATGTAAATGAGGTGGACGGACTGATTTTTCACAGCTTATTTATGTGCAGATGAAGCCATATATGCCGGATGCAAAGAAGTCATACCTTACGATAAAACAGCTTTTCAAGCCTTTACTGCGCGGACCACAGTGATGATGAGATTGAGCAGATGCCTAATCTTTTCCGCCATTCCGCGAGGCTGCTTCAAAAGCTGGCGCACTCAAGGCGCTATGCTGACTGCATTTTGAGATATTATATATACGATATAAGTGAAAAAGAGGAGTCGCAGTTTTCTGCGGTTACGATAGAACTGCCTGACGGCACATATTTCATTTCCTACAGTGGTACAGACCATTCCGTGGTAGGCTGGAAGGAAAACTTTAATCTAAGCTATCTCGATGAGACACCGGGACAGAACAAGGCGAAAAAATATTTAAAGCAGGTGGCAGCATATATATGCAATGATGATAGGGTCATAAATGAAAAAGCCATAAATGATAAAGCTTTAGATGATGAAAATATCAACAATAAAAGCATCAATACAAGAAAGCTGTGGATAGGCGGGCACTCAAAGGGTGGAAATCTGGCAGTGTTTGCCGCCATGCATGTGGATAAAGAGGTGCAGGATGTCATTATTAAGGTGTTTAATTTTGACGGGCCGGGCTTCAATCACAAGATGATATATACGGCAGGCTACAAAAGAATTTTTGACAGAATAGAGACATTTCTGCCACAGTCGTCTATTGTTGGCTTATTGCTTGAGCATGTGGACAATTATGAGGTGGTAAGAAGCCATAATTCGGGGCCGCTGCAGCATGATTTTTCATGGGAGATAATGGGCGGAAGTATCATAAAGGCGGATGGGCTGGACAAAAACAGTGTGCGCCTTGACAAGACACTCAGAAACTGGATAGGCAGCATGGATGAGGCGCAGCGAAAGCAGTTTGTAAATGTGCTTTTTTCAATAGCATCGGACTCAATTTTGAGAACCTTGACCAGATGTCATTTAAGCAGCTCATTGAGATGATAAAGGCTGCCGATGAGCTGTCAAAGGCTGACTGGAGTATGCTTAAGGATACAGTAAGACTCCTGATTTCTGCCGGTGTCGGCGTGGTCAGGGATGAAAAGGAGAAATAAATGTTAAATCAGTTTTCAAGAACACAGCTTTTGCTTGGAAAAGAGGCGATGGATAGGCTAAAGGGCGCAAGAGTCGCAGTATTTGGAATAGGAGGAGTGGGCGGATATGTCTGCGAGGCATTAGTCAGAAGCGGCGTGGGAGCGATTGACCTTATCGATGATGACAAGGTGTGTCTTACAAACCTAAACAGGCAGATAATCGCAACCCGAAAGACCATAGGAAAATACAAGACAGATGTGATGGAGGAGAGGATTCATGATATTAATCCTGATGTCAGTGTCGTGACGCACAGGTGCTTCTTTTTTGCCGGAAAATGCTGATGAATTTCCGTTTGAAGAGTATGATTATATAGTTGACGCGGTTGATACGGTCACAGCAAAGATTGCGCTTGTAATGAAGGCACAGGAGAAAAATGTCCCTATCATAAGCAGTATGGGAGCGGGAAATAAGCTGGATGCAAGTGCATTTAAGGTGGCTGATATATATAAGACCAGCATGTGTCCTCTTGCAAAGGTCATGCGCCGTGAGCTTAAAAAACGTGGCGTGAAAAAGCTCAAGGTGGTATACTCTGAGGAGAAGCCTACAAGACCGATAGAGGATATGTCTATAAGCTGCAGAACCAATTGCATCTGCCCGCCGGGTGCCGAACACAAGTGCACGCAGCGCAGGGATATTCCCGGAAGCCTTGCATTTGTACCATCAGTGGCAGGACTTATCATCGCGGGCGAGGTGGTACAGGACATAGCCTTTGACAGGGTATGATGAAGAATACAATTACGAAAAAGAGAGGAATAAAAATGCCAGTATTTGATTTTAGCGATACACCGGTAGTAAATGAGCATCCGGAGTGTACATATGAGACATTTCATTCGACAGAGACCAAGGCATCGGCCGATAAACCGATTGTTGTGATAGACAATAAGCAAAAGGAGTGGGCGCATCATGCGCTCGGTATGTTTACAAATCCGATAAAGCGTACATCCTTTGAATTTGAGGATGGTGACGGGGTGACCAGTGCAGATATCCTGTGCATTGATTCCCGCTTCGTTAGCCTTTTTAAGTGGCTTGGCGAAAATCACATAAAGGTACAGCTTTCAGGAGCCAATACACCTGACGGATACGCAGTATACAGGGTGAGGGAGGTGTCTCTCGGCAGAGGCACAAAGCTGTCTGCAGAGGACGGATTCCTGCAGTATATGATGGAAAGGCTCTTTGCCAGCACCATGCCTGAGGATGAGCCTGACCTCGATGATTACGAGGAAGAGGGCGACAGCATGAAGCTCACCAGTATACAGAGCATCACAGATTTCATGACCTGTGCAGGCCGTACACTGCCTGACAATATACTGCTGTGGGCAAGAAGAAACCTGGCAGTTGCGCGTTCAAGCGAGGTATCACCTGAGGAGAGACGCCAGGACTGCTGCTCTGCGGACCGGCAGGAACAGGAAAGTCACAGATTGCATATGCGGTTGCGCGTATACTTAAGCTTCCATGGACCACACTCGACATGAGCTCCATAAATGATGCGGAGCAGCTCACAGGAAGCTCAAGAATCTATTCAAATGCAAAGCCGGGAATCATTATGGAGGCATTTTCACAGGCAGGAGAGTCAAATCTTGTATTTATCATCAATGAGCTCGACAAGGCCTCTAGCAAAAACGGTAACGGAAATCCGGCAGATGTGCTTTTTGACACTGCTTGACAATCTGGGCTTTACAGACAACTATATGGAGTGTATGGTGCCGACAGTCGGAGTATATCCGATCGCAACAGCCAATGATAAATCCCAGATTTCTGCACCGCTCATGTCGCGTTTTGCGGTGATTGATATTCCGGACTATACCGATGAAGAAAAGAAGGTCATCTTCCAGAGATTTGCCCTGCGCAAGGTATTTGAGCGAATGGGAATGAAGGAGGAGGAGTGCGTTTTAACAGAGGACGGACTTGATGCAGTGATTAAGCTTCACGAGAACACATCGGGCATAAGAGATCTCGAGCAGGCTGCAGAGCATCTGGCAGCAAATGCACTTTATCAGATAGAGGTTGATAAGGTAAAGCAGGTGGTATTTGACGCTGAGGCTGTTTTTGAGCTTTTAGGCTAGCAGGATATATTACGGATACAGGAATTGTTACGAAAAATAAAAGGAGATTGTCAGGATGAGAGAATTTGGAAAATCCAGAAAATTAGATAATGTGCTTTTATGATGTTAGAGGACCGGTGGTGGATGAGGCGGCCCGCATGGAGGAAAACGGCACAAATGTGTTGAAGCTCAATATAGGAAATCCGGCGCCGTTTGGCTTCAGGACACCTGATGAGGTGATATATGATATGTCTCGCCAGCTCACGGACTGTGAGGGGTATTCCAACTCCAAGGGACTTTTTTCTGCAAGAAAAGCAATCATGCAATATGCACAGCTCAAAAAGCTTCCTAATGTGACGGTTGAGGATATCTACACCGGAAACGGAGTCAGCGAGCTTATAAACTTAAGCATGTCAGCGCTTCTTGACAATGGTGATGAGGTGCTGGTGCCGGCACCGGACTATCCGCTTTGGACAGCCTGCGTTACACTTGCGGGAGGCACGGCGGTGCACTATATCTGTGATGAGCAGTCAGAGTGGTATCCGGACATAGAGGATATCAAAAAGAAGATTACAGACAAGACAAAGGCAATCGTAATAATCAACCCGAACAATCCGACAGGAGCGCTCTATCCAAGGGAGGTGCTGCAGCAGATAGTTGATGTGGCAAGAGAGCACGAGCTTATGATTTTTTCGGATGAGATATATGACAGGCTGGTGATGGATGACTATGAGCATGTGTCTATTGCGTCGCTTGCACCGGACCTCTTCTGTGTGACCTTCAGCGGTCTTTCTAAGTCACATATGATAGCAGGCTATCGTATCGGATGGATGGTTTTAAGCGGCAACAAGGCGCTCGGAAAGGACTATATCGAGGGTCTCAACATGCTCTCAAACATGCGTCTTTGCTCGAATGTTCCGGCGCAGTCGATAGTGCAGACAGCTTTAGGCGGATATCAGAGTGTAGGCGAGTATATTGTGCCGGGCGGACGAATCTATGAGCAGAGAGAGTACGTCTACAAGGCATTAAACGATATACCGGGAATTTCGGCAGTAAAGCCAAAGGCAGCATTTTACATATTCCCAAAGATTGATACTGCAAGGTTCAACATCACAAACGATGAACAGTTTGCACTGGATTTTTAAAAGTAACCTACCTGTAACTTTACATAATGTATTATACACTTGTATCGCGGGGTGGCTGCACTTTAAAGGACAGACCGCACAGCACTCAAAAAATGCATAGAGAAGAAAAGGAGAATTAAATGGAACTGCTTAGAGTAGAACACTTATCAAAAATATACGGAGCCGGAGAAAATCAGGTAAAGGCTTTGGACGATGTGTCATTGAGCGTGGAAAAGGGAGAGTTTGTGGCAATAGTCGGGGCGAGCGGCTCCGGAAAATCCACACTGCTTCATCTGCTCGGAGGTGTTGACAGGCCAACAAGCGGAAAGGTGTATATAAACGGCACTGATATTTTTGCAATGAATGATGATGAGCTTGCCATATTCAGAAGAAGACAGGTAGGCATCATTTATCAGTTTTATAATCTGATACCTATATTAAATGTGGAGGAAAACATGGCAATCCTGATGGAAGAAAGGATGGAAGAAAGGTGGATGACAGCAACGAGATTATGCATCTATTAAAGACCTCAAACCGTGAGCTCAACCAGACAATTATTATGATTACACACAATATGGAGCTTGCAAAGGCGGCTGACCGCACAATAATGATAGAGGATGGTAAAATCAGATGAATTTGATGAAGACACTCACATTAAAAAACTTAAGGCTCAACAGGAAAAGAACTATTGTCACGATAGTCGGAATAATTCTTGCAACAGCGCTTTTTGTCGGCGCTTGTCACACTTGTGTCAAGCTTTCAGTACAGTATGATTGAATACCAGAAGCAAAAAGGACGGTGACTTTCATGTGAAATTTTCGAATGTGAAAATGTCTGAGCTTTCGGAGTTTAAAAACAACAGAAATATTGAAAGCACATTTGAGACAATGGGAATGGGCTTTGCAAAGCTAGACGGCTGCAAGAATGAGGATAAGCCGTATGCATATGTCATGGCAACAGATGAGGCCGGCTTTGAGAGAGGCTGCTTTAAACTGATAGAGGGCCGCATGGCAAAAAATGAGGATGAGATAGTCATTCCAAGGCACTTAAAGACAAACGGACGAATCGACATAAAGGTGGGGGATGAGATAACACTGGATGTCGGAAAGCGATATGATTCAAACACCGAAGGTGTCATATGGGAAAACAGCGCATATGAGAATGAGGCAGAGACACTTACCGATACTGTGACAAAGCACTACAAGGTGGTAGGCATCATGGAAAGACCGGGCTATGGAATGGAGGACTATAGTGCCGCCGGATATACATTTGTCACATACTCTGATGAACTGGCAGCAATTGATAACGGCACAAAGAGTGAGGAAAGCGAAGCTGACAATACACTCACAGTGTACAGCAGATACACTCAAAAGGCTTTAAGAAACAAGGATGCTGTGACTGCTGATATAATTGGTGTGGATGAAAAGCTGTTTGCGAAAGCGAATAATTCATCTGTTGAAATGTCTGCTGAGGAGAGTGATAGGTTTCTTAAAGAGATGGAAAATGCAAAATATGATATATATATAAATGGCTTCCTTATAAGCTATGAGTGTGTTTTCCCGATTGACGGCACATTTAAAGCACTGTTTACAGTGGCCACTGTTGTGGCTTTGATAATTATACTGACATCAGTGTATTGTATCAAAAAAACAGCTTCAACATATCAATCACTGAAAAAATCAGGCAGTATGGCATGCTTGCAAGCGTGGGTGCTACGAGACGCCAGATAAAAAGCAGTGTTAAGACAGAGGCAGCAATGCTTGGAGTGGTTGGTATTCCTGTAGGTACCATGAGTGGTATTTTGGCATCGCTTATACTTGTCAAGGTAGTAAATGCGCTGTCAGCAGGCTGGCTTAACTTTGCTTTGAGCTTTCACACATCACTGCCTGCACTTATTCTTGCTGTGATACTGAGTATAGCAACCATTTATTTCTCTGCAACAGGCAGTGCAAGAAAGGCTGCAAAGGTCACACCGCTTGAAGCAATAAGAAACACAAAGGAGATTAAAATAAAGTCATCAAAGCTTAAGACACCGGCGATTATAGGCAGAATCTGGGGAATTGGAGGCGTTATCTCATATAAGAATATAAAGAGGAACAATAAAAAGTACAGAACCACAGTGACATCTATTGTCATCTGCTCAGTAACCTTTATTGTGATATCATACTTTATGTCTATGGCCTTTAGCGTTGTTGGGATGTCATATGCATCAGCAGATTACAATATCGGAATAAATATGTCATATAAAAAAGACATTCTTGATATTGAAAAGCTCTCTAAGCTTTTGAGTGGCATTGAAGGAGCTGAGGATTATCTGGTTGGAGCAGGCTATGATTTCGATGTAGATAAGCCTGAGTACACAAAGGAATATGGAGAGTATTGCGGGCAGCTTTATGATGACAGTGAGGATGTCTCACAAGAGTTTTTAATCACAGTTTTGGATGACAAATCGTATGATAAGTATGCGTCTGACGCAGGCATAAAAAATGCAGCTGCAGGAGCAATTCTTGTGAATAAAGGCACATTTGATGTGTATAATGAGAACAGCTTGAAATACGTCAAAAAAGAGATGGAGCTGTACAAATATAAAGCAGGAGATACAATCGAGTGTGGCTATAATGTTTATGATGATGCTTCTTCTGATGACAATGCAGCAGAAGGCGATACTGAAAGCCGCACAGATGATAATAATGCAGTGGAAGGTGATACTGAAAGCGGCACAGAGGATAACAGTGGATACGTTGACGAGGAAACAATAAATAACGGAGTCAGAAAGACTGTGGATGTAACTATTGCAGGTGTCACAGACAAGGTACCAACAGGTTATAAGGGCTACGGCAATACCACGCTTTTGTTTATGAACCAAAAAGGCTTTGAAAGCCTATGGGCTGACGGCAAGAGCGGTAATGAGCTCAAACCGGGACATGCGTCATATTCGGCATATGTGGTTGCAGAAAATGCAGATGAATATCAGGATACATTCGAAAAGGAGACGGAAGGAAATCCTGAGTATTCGCAGATTAGTTTTTCTGTCAGCAATCTGGATAAGCAGATGCGCGATGAAAAGTCACTCTTTACACTGCTTGGAGTATTTGCATACGGACTTATTGTGGTCATTGCCTTAATAGGAATCACAAATATCATCAATACCTTAAGTACCGGAATGGAGCTTAGAAGCCGCGAGTTTGCCACATTAAGAAGCATTGGAATGACAGATAAGCAGTTTGCCGGAATGGTCAGGCTCGAGAGTGTGTTTATATCTGTGCCGGCCCTTGTCATAGGTGTACCGCTTGGTATTTTAATCCGCTATCTCTTATGTGTTATTATGAACAGGATGGATGGCGCAATCATTTATGAGCCGCCGTATAAAGCAATTATATTGTGTATAGTGGTTGTAATAATGCTGATTTATGCTATCATGAAACTATCAATGACGAAGCTTAGACACAATAACATTATTGAGACGATCAAAAATGAAAATCTGTAGAAAATGCGGGAGCTGATATGAAAAAATACTTCTCATAGAGGACAACAAAGGAATAACAGAGGGACTGTGTGATACCTTTACAGAACCTGAATATGAGCTTTTGACAGCAGGCAGTTTAAAGGAGGCTGGGGCGCTTTTGAGTGAGCACCCCGGCCTTGTGCTGCTTGATGTGTCGCTTCCGGATGGGAACGGCTTTGATTTTTACAGCGAACGGCTGGAAAAAAAAAAAAACACCGGTGATTTTTCTTACCGCAAGGGATGAGGAAAATGATATAGTAAAGGGACTTGAGCTTGGAGCGGAGGATTACATCACAAAGCCTTTTTCAGTAAGAGAGCTTGTGGCGAGAGTAAACCGTATTTTTACGTACGAAAAGTGATGACAGCTCATCTGTCATACACGCAGGAAGCATAAGCTATGATTTGGACAAAAAGGAAGCAAGAAGGGATGGACAGTTGATTGCTCTTTCAAGTCTTGAAAACCGCATACTTGATCTGCTTTTTACCAATCACGACAAGGCTGTGTCCAGAAATGCCGTGCTTGACTGCATCTGGGAGGCAACAGGCAACGATGTGTATGACCATACAGTGACTGTCTATATCAAGCGCATCAGGGCAAAGCTTGGTGAGGATGTGATAAAGACTGTGAAGGGAATCGGGTATCGTGTTGATTCAGATGAAGCTCTTTAAACAGTATCGGCCGACAGAGACGGTTCCGGGGGAAAGCATGAGAAAGAAGAAATATAATTTAGAGAACAGAAAACATTTTGTGTATTTTGCAATAATATATACATGTATATGTGTGACGGTTATGGCTTTTACCGTCTTTTTTCAGTACAGGGCGTATACAAAAACTATAACGTCACAGTGGCTAAGCTATGTGCGCTTATTCATGAAAAATATCCCGATGTATCAGATGGCAGTATAGCCGCGATTCTAAATGACAGCAGCTTCGATAGTGATTATACAAATTTAAAAAGCGCAGAGACGCTCTTTAAAAAATACGGCATTGATATGGAAAAGGATTCTGCGGTTTTGTCAAATGAAAAAGCGCTTAAAGGAGCGCTTTGGCTAGACATATTTCTTGTTGTGCTTTTTGCAGGGGGCTTTTGCCTTTACATTGTGCTTATAAGATTTAGCTTTAAAAGACAGGTCAGACAGGCTGCGGATTATCTGCGCCGCATAAATCAGGAGACTACAGACTTGTTATGGCAGATAGCACAGAGGGAGAGATTTCTATACTTAAGGGAGAGCTTTACAAGACAGCAATCTATTTGAGGGAGTCTGCGGAAAATGCTAAGGCAGACAAGCTTTTGCTAAAGGATGCGCTTTCTGACATATCGCATCAGCTTAAGACACCGCTCACATCACTTTCGATAAATCTGGAAAATCTGGAAGGAAATCCTGATATGGCATCTGAAAACAGAAGCAGGATAATGCGCAGGGCAAAGCGTGATGTGGATAATATATCGCATATGGTGCAGGCTATCTTAAAGCTTTCAAGGCTTGAAGCGGATGTTGTGGAGTTTGATGAGAAGGATACGCTGCTGTCTGAAATTGTGTCTGAGGCAGCTGATAATGTTATGGCACTTTGCGATTTGAGAGACATAAGGCTGTCCATAGATGAAGGCTCTGATAAGGATGCCTGTATACATGCTGATGCATACTGGCAGTGTGAGGCCATTACAAACATAGTAAAAAATGCAGTGGAGCACGCAGAGAGTGAGGTAAAGATAGGCTTTTACAGGTATGAGATGTATGCAGAGATAACAGTGCAAAACGATGGAGAGACCATAAGTGATGAGGACAAAAAGCATATTTTTACGCGTTTTTACAGCGGCAGCGGACAGCCGGCAGACACAGCATCGGCATAGGACTTTCGCTCGCGGAAGCAATTGTGCGTCATGACAATGGATATATCCTTGTGGAGGATTGTAAAAAGATGTATTAAATGAAAAAATGAATGCAGTGGCACACGCTTTGTGGTAAGATATCTGTGATAAGTTGAGAAAAATTATCAATAAATATACTAGGAAGCGATAAAATGACACTAAAAGAACTTGGCATAGGACAGAGTGCCAGAATACTTACAGTAGGCGGTGAGGGCGCACTGCGCCAGCATTTCCTGGATATGGGAGTAATCCCAAAGGCCGAAGTAACAGTAATCAAATTTGCACCGATGGGAGACCCGATGGAGCTTCAGGTGCACGGCTATGAGCTCACATTGAGGCTTGATGATGCGGCACATATTGAGGTAGAATTAATTGACAGCCGTTCAAGAAAACATGAGGGGCCTAAAAAGATAAGCAACACAGCCCATCCCGGACTTGGTGAGGAGGGGCAAATATCATGTGAAGGGCAGTGGCAATCCCCTTCCGGATGGTGAGAAGCTCACATATGCACTTGTGGGAAACCAAAACTGCGGCAAGACAACACTTTTCAACCAGCTTACAGGCTCAAACCAGCATGTGGGCAATTTCCCGGGAGTGACGGTGGACAGAAAGGATGGCTCTATTAAAGAACATCCGGATACATCAATCACAGATTTACCGGGCATTTACTCAATGAGCCCATATACGAGTGAGGAGATTGTGTCGAGAAACTTTGTGCTCGATAACAAGCCAAAGGCCATAATAAATATTGTAGATGCGACAAATATCGAGAGAAACCTGTATCTGACCATGCAGCTTCTTGAGATGGATATACCGATGGTTATCGCTCTAAATATGATGGATGAGGTGACGGCAAACTCAGGCTCAATCGATGTAAATAAAATCGAGGGACTGTTAGGAGTGCCTGTTGTACCGATTTCTGCCGCAAAGAATCAGGGTGTTGATGAGCTGGTGCGCCATGCAATACACATTGCAAAGTATCAGGAGCACCCTGGCAGACAGGATTTCTGTGATGAGAATGATTTTGGCGGTGCCGTGCACAGATGTATACACGCGGTCAGCCACCTGATTGAGGATCATGCAAAGCTCGCCGGAGTCCCGATTCGCTTTGCTGCTACCAAAATTATCGAGGGAGATGCGCTTATATTAGAGCAGCTTCATCTTGATGAGAATGAGAAAGAGGCAATAGAGCATCTGATTGTCCAGATGGAGAAGGAGCGAGGCCTTGACAGAAGCGCTGCAATTGCGGATATGCGCTTTACATTTATTGAGAAAATATGTGAGAGCACCGTGGTAAAACCGAAGGAGAGCAGGGAGCGTATCAGGAGTGAACGTATCGACCGTGTTCTTACAGGCAAATACACGGCAATACCGTGCTTTATAGTGATAATGCTTGCTGTATTTTATCTCACCTTCAACGTAATCGGAGCAGGACTTCAGTGGCTTTTGGAGCAGCATAGGAGCACTGACCGCACTGACGGATAAGGCACTCACAGCGGCAGGTGTGAATGAGGTGCTGCACGGACTGGTAATAGACGGCATCTTTCAGGGTGTCGGAAGCGTATTAAGCTTTTTGCCGATTATCGTGACACTGTTCTTTTTCTTATCACTCATGGAGGACAGCGGATACATAGCGAGGGTTGCATTCTTCATGGACAAGCTCCTTCGTAAGATAGGACTTTCCGGACGAAGCATAGTACCAATGCTCATAGGCTTCGGCTGTACGGTGCCAGCTGTCATGGCGACACGTACACTGCCAAGTGAGAGAGACCGTCGAATGACTATACTCCTCACACCGTTTATGAGCTGTTCGGCAAAATTGCCAATTTATGCATTCTTTGTTAGTGCATTTTTCCCGAAGAATGGCGGACTTGTCATGGGAGGACTGTATTTCATTGGCATAATTGTCGGAATACTTTTCGCTTTTATCTACAGAAAGACATTGTTTAGGGGTGACGCAGTACCGTTTGTCATGGAGCTGCCAAACTACAGGATGCCGGGAGCCAAGAATGTGTGCCAACTCCTCTGGGGAAAAGGCAAAGGACTTTTTGCAGAAGGCATTTACAGTAATACTTATTGCCACAATGCTTATATGGTTCTTACAGAGCTTTGACATACACTTTAACATGGTAACAGACTCAAAGGACAGCATGCTTGCCGCTATTTCAAGTGTTATCGTGCCAATCTTTAAGCCTTTGGGACTCGGAGACTGGCGTATATGCACATCACTTATCAGCGGACTCATGGCAAAGGAGAGTGTGGTATCAACACTTGAGATACTGTTTGGCGGAACTGTTACGACAGCACTCACAACACTTTCAGCTGCATCTCTTCTGGTGTTCTCGCTGCTCTACAGCCCTTGCGTGGCTGCTATAGCATCCATAAAAGAGAGCTGGGGGCAAAGTGGGCAGTCAGCGTGGTGCTTTTGCAGTGTGCGATTGCATGGGTGGCAGCATTTATTGTAAGAATTATTGGACTTCTGCTAATGTAACAAAAACTGACTATTCAAGGTGGTTTTGAATAGTTACAAAAAATATAAAAGGAGATATTTGATGGAGATTAAACTGGAAAATGAATCACTTGAGCTCACAATAAACAGCTTCGAGCAGAGCTTAAAAGCATCACCGGCAAGGAAACAGGTACACAGTATCTGTGGGATGCCGATGAGAAATACTGGAAGAGAAGCGCACCGGTGCTTTTCCCGTTTGTCGGCAGCTTAAAGGACAAGAAGTTTACCGTTGATGGGACAGATTATCCGATGGGACAGCATGGCTTTGCAAAGGGATATGGAGTTTGAGCTTGTATCACAGACAAAGGATGAGGCATGGTTTTTACTTAAATCAAATGATGAGACTCTTGCAAAATATCCGTTTGAGTTTGTGCTCGAAATCGGCTATAAGCTCTCTGGCAGTGAGATAAAAGTGACCTGGAGGGTGACAAATCCTGCGAAAAAGGATTTACTTTTCTCAATAGGTGGTCATCCGGCATTTATGTGTCCGATCGCAGAGCAGGGAAAGCAGTCAGACTATTATCTGAAGCTTGACACAGACAAAGCAATCACCTACGGACTTATCTGTGACGGAGGACTTTTAGACAAGGATGACAATCTGCTTAATGTGGATGTGGATGGATACTGTCAGATAGATGAGCATATGTTTGATAAGGATGCGCTCATAATAGAAAACAGACAGGCTTCAAAGGTGAGCCTGTGTACACCGGATAAGAAGCCATACCTTACGGTGTCATTTGATGCGCCTTTATTTGGTCTGTGGTCACCGGCAGGAATGGGAGCACCGTTTATATGTATTGAACCGTGGTACGGCCGATGCGACAGAGCAGGCTTTGCCGGAGAATTAAAGGACAGGGAGTATGGTAATTCGCTGGCACAGGGTGAGAACTTTGAGAAGTCATATACGATTGCAATTGAGATGTAGATTTTCTTGTTCTCGGGTGGCTTAAATAGTTATAAACTAATAATATAAGATATAATCAGAATTATGGGACTGCGGTATATTGCAGTCCCATGATTTTTGTATTGACAAAATGCAAGATATGAAATATATTATACTTAACTAGTGACTAATAAACAGTAGAGTGTTAATCAGTAGAGAGGGTGTTATAATGCAAAAGCAAAATTCAAAAAAGAAATTTTTGGAGAAACTTTATATTAGCTTATCATTTTATTTTGGGGATGATGACTGTGATAGTTTAATTAAAGACTATGAAGAATGGTTCGAAAATGAAGAAATGGCTGAAAAAAGCGAGCACGAAATATGTTCCGGCTTAGGAAAACCGTTTGATATCGCGAGAAATTTATACAAAGATTCAAAAGAAGGAAAAGAGCATACGTTTCCATTGAAGAGTAGTGTTTTATTACAGACAATTGCCACGCTGGTTATATATTATGTGCTATGCGTTAGTTTGTTAAGATACTTTGATAAAAACGGCTGGAATTTTTATCCGGTTGCTCTGATAGCTAATGTTCTAGTATTTGTTGCAGGTTTGTTTATTCTTAAAAAATCAAAATTAACATGTGATATGCAATTTAAAAACCATCTGTTATTAATCGGATTATTCTTTTTTATTTTATTAACAGAAGTATTTCTGGTAATGAAAAAGAATGAGGCTGGCTTAGGGAGTTATTATGTGGTATTAGTTACAACAGCTATAATTATTCTGAGTTGTATTATTATTTACATCATCTTAAAGAAATATATAATAAACAGGGAATTGGGTTTTATAACGATATTTCATATACTTGGTATTATTACCTGTTTAATGTATTTTATAAATCAGTTACATATGTTTTATATAGAAAGAACGTTTGGGCTTGAAAAAAATAATAGCATATAGTAGTTTATTATATATTCAGACGCTGATTTTTGGGACAATTTTATTGTTAAAATTAAAATTTGAGAGGAAATCATAAATGGATTCACAGCTAAAAAGAGAATCTTAAATATATGTATTTTACAGCTTTTAAAACAAGAAGACAGATATGGATACGATATAATTAAAATATTGCAGGGACTTTTCCCGGATACAGATGAAAGCACTATTTATGCCATTCTAAGAAGACTGAATAAAGGAGGGTTGACGGAAGTATATTACAGTGAAAAATCATTGGGACCACAGAGAAAATATTATAAAATAGTAGAAAAGGGGAATTATATTTAAAAGAAAACATAGCTTCCTGGAATGAGATAGTAAGGATTTTTCACGAACTTGAAATAATGTAATGTAGGATAGCATAACGCTATATGTGCCTTGATGCACCTGCTTTCTTCAAGTTTGCCTGAAGCAGCCATTTCTGATCAATTTTCTTAAGATCTTCACCGAATCTGACATGCAGCCGAACTGAGCCTTCGAGCTGCTCGATATGTTCAATGGTGCCCTTGCCGAACTTTGGATGATTGATATCGTCATTGATATTAAATTTTACAGTACTGTTTTTCTTTTTGCGGTATTCCTGCTCGCGTGAATATGTGTCGCGGATAGGAATACTCTTGTCAGTAATTTTCTTTTTGAGAACCTTATCATAATCGTGCTTAATAAGTCCTTCACCGGCTTTGTAGTAAGGAGTGGGAGCTGCTCCGATAAGTGAGCAGCAATATTTCCACGCACTTCCGTGGATGCCGGGCTGCCAGTTGTACTTGTCCGGTATATCCATATTATATTGCATATAGTGGGCATATTCGTGCTTATATAAATCCATCCTGTCATCCTTTGACAAGGGCTTTGTCACACAGTAGCCGATGAAAAGCAGCGAAAAATGAAATTCTTCTTCATCCTGCCCAAAGCCAGGAGTGTATGCGCCAAGCCTGTCCGTATCAAAGCCGAAGGTGATTGGAACCCTTGCACCGTTAAGCCCAAGCTGTCTGTCGAGCTTCTGATAGAGAAAGCGGATTTCCGCGAGATGTATTTTGGCTTCGTTTTCAAGTAGTTGTCGTAAATTGTTGTCTAAGTACATAAGTATATCTCTTTTTAAAAAATTAGTTTGTTTTCAATACAATAATGATATATTCCGTCTTCCTCAACTGATTGGCACACAAAATCAGCCTTAGCCTTGACTTCGTCCTTTGCATTGCCCATGGCAACACCCATGCCTACGGCCTCAAGCATTTCAATATCGTTATGTCCGTCACCGAAAGCAATTGCTTCATCCTTTGAGAAGCCATAATGCCTAAGCACTGCAGCAACAGCATTGCCTTTGCCACTGTTAAGCGGAATAATATCAACGGCCTTATCCCACCATGCAGTTATCTGTGAGTGGGGCGCGCCGGATAGAATCTGTGAGTGCTCATCTTTTGGCAGGAGCACATAATCTGATATATATCAGTCCTGCTTATCTCGTCAAAATTGTCAGCGATTTTAAGCTTTTCGCTGCCAAAGGCAAAGTATTGCTCTAAATCAGGGTCGGTACCGTTTGTGACAATCATATGCTCGTTGCTGATTGCAATGGCGCGGTTCATATGCTTTAGATTGGAAATTATCTGATATTTGTCGTGCTCATTAATAGGATTTTTGAAGATGATATCATTGCCTGCGGTGACGAATGAACCGTTAAAGGTGAGCAGGACATCAAAATCAATTCCATCAAAATGAGGCACACCTGTGTAGCCTCTTCCGGTAGCCATACAAAGGATGATGCCATTTTGGTGGAGCTGCCTAAGTGCAGCAGCAGTGTTTTCGGATAATTCTTTATGTCCCAGTCGAAGCAGGGTGCCATCCACATCAAAGAATGCTATTTTAATCATAATTCCCTCAATCTGTTCATTATTCAATAAATGTAATCTTATAAATATTTTATCCGTTTAAATAAATATGGTCAAGCATAGAAAACCTAAAAAGCATAATACATAATATTTTTGATTTTTTGTAACGAATCTAATAAACCATTCTCTTATCTATATAAGGGGGATATTATGCATTACATTGAAGTGAAAAATGTATCACAAATTTATTCAGTTGGGAACGAACCTGTCAATGCGCTTACTAATATTTCTTTTGCTATTGAAAAAGGTGAGTTTATAGCTGTGACTGGCCCATCAGGGTGTGGAAAATCGACATTGCTACATATGATTGGTGGATTAAGTAAACCATCTTCAGGACAGATATTGAATTGTGGCGTATCATTATATGAAAAACGAAATTCTGAAATATCGCTATTTCGTCGTCGAGAAGTGGGCATAGTCTATCAATTTTATAATCTCGTTCCAGAATTAACAGCAAGGGAGAATCTGCTACTTCCTGCACTGATGGATGGTAAAAGCGTAGATCAAAGAGAAGTTAAGAAAATACTGACGATTTTGGGGATGGAAAACAAGGCAAATTTTTATCCGGGTCAGCTTTCTGGTGGTCAACAGCAAAAAATAGCCATTGGCAGAGCATTAATCAATCATCCTAAACTCTTATTAGCAGATGAACCTACTGGCAATTTAGACTCTGCAAAACGTGATGAACTTTTACAGCTTTTACGTTATATGAACGAACAGGAAGAAATGACAATTCTTGTGGTTACTCATGATTCCGTTGTTGCACAAAAAGCAAATAGGGTACTTCATATGATGGATGGGAAAATAGTCAATGACGAGGTGATTGTATGAGGTGGGGATTTTTATGGTTAACTTTGCGCTTGATAATGAAACAACGTTTGCGTACCATAACTTTATTTTGCGGTATTTTTTCTCTAGTTTTTTACTTAATGCTTTTGGAAGTTTGGGGTATTACTTTTGGACACAAGTACATGAAGGAAATTCCGACACAAGTACATTTAATTCTACCGAATTAGCATTGACTGTATTGGCGGTAATACTTCTAACAATAGTTTTGGTATGTTCTGCAGTTCTTCTTCATAATTTATTTGCTTTGACATTTTTTCAAAAATGGCATAGTCTTGACGTTTAATTACGCAGGGGGCAACGTGGCAGCAACTTTTTCTTATGGTGGTAATAGAGATAGGCATTATATACTGCATTGCAGTACCATTAGGTTTGATTGTTACTATTGCTTTGGAGAAGAGTATTTCTATACCTGTAGAAATTCCCTGGTGGATAATTTGCAGTATTTTTTGTTGGTTATTGATAGTTTCTTGCATTTGTGGTTTGCGTCCGGTACATAAGGCAATGAAAACTCCCATTGCTTTATCAAGAACAAGTAAGTCTGTAACAATTCATTCCAGACAGGATAAGTTCGGAAAGCATTACAATTCTTTTTCTATTTTCATGGCCGGAAAATACCGCTCAGCAAATCGAGGACATTACATCCGTATTGTCCTTACGCTGATTACTGTAATGATATTGTATATACCGATTAGCTATTTTATCAACACAGATTTAGATATACAGCAATCAGAATTATTGGCTAAATATGGAATTCAATATAATTTTACAACTCAAAATTATGATGAATTAAAATTGGCATTAGAGGAATGTTACGGGTTAAGTACAAAAAACTCAGATGGAGACACGCTGATATATGTACAGGTCGATGGGCAAGCACATCTCAAGAAAGATGTATTAAGCAAAAAGCCTGCTACAGGTGTTGGAAAAAGCAGGTTGGGAAGAACAAGAAATTTGGGATACGAACTGTGATATACTTTTTTTTTGGATGAAATGCATTATAAGATGATTCTTCGTAATTGTTCTGATTTAGAAATAGAGGACGAATCAGCTCCAGCTATTTTGGTAGATCGTTATATCAACAGAGCAAGTTATCAAGAGAATGCTGATAACTTGTTTTTCGAAACATCCTTAGTGAATAAAACTATTTGGGATGAGGAAAACACAGGTGTTGAAATTTTTTGTGGTTTTTTTGAGGAAAATAACACGGTATTCTATAACTCACCAATTATACTTTCAAAAGAACTACCAGAAGGGATGGATTTTTCAGGAGATGTAACTTTGCTTCTTCCCATTCAAGAAATTGAATCAATTCGTGAGCTAATAGGTGAGTTTTGTCCGGTTAATGTGTGTGGCTTATTTCAAGAATATGATGAAACTCTTTACGGAAAACTTCATCAGAAATTGGGAGCAAATGCGTTGGGACATCTGGTTTATCAGAGAAGAATTTTTAAGGAATGGTATGCTTCCATGTGGGAGATCCATGTGACAATGGTGGCTGTCTGTTCGATTCTTTTAACTATTGCATTGGTAAATGTTTTTAGTACCATTGTCTTTCAGTATATTGACAGGAAACGTGGTCTGGCAATGTTATGGTCATTAGGGCAAACAAAACAAGGTTTACTGCGAATTCTAATTCTGGAAACAGCACGTAGCTTTTTTCTTGCAGCATTGATTGGAATTCCGGTATCATGCTTATTATGCTATAATGTATATCAGGTTCTTCGCTCTACGTGGCGTATTCGGTTTATGTTGCCATTGAAGCAAATTTTTTTGTTGATTGTTGCGATGATTACAGCAACCCTGGTTGCAATGATAGTAGAATGGTGTTGTATGAAACGTCAGAATTTTTTACAGAACATTAAGGATGAAATATAACTTACGGAAGGAGGCAGCAAATGGAATCATTTGAAGAAATTTATTCTTTATACTTCAAAGATATTTATAGATATGTATTATCTCTTTGCCGAAACTCCGAGCAAGCAGAAGAAATTACGCAGGAAACTTTTTTTTTCAAGCAATGAAAAGTATTTCATCCTTTCGTGGTGATTGTAAAATGACAGTGTGGTTATGTCAGATTGCAAAACATCTTTACTTTGCTCAAAAGCGAAAGGAGAAACATAGTGCGATAATGACATTAGATGAAGTGTCAGATCATTTACCAGACACCACATCCCAGCCATTGGAGTTGAGAATAGCAGATGAGACTGATGCTATGCGTATTCTTGAATATTTACATGATATAGAAGAACCTTATAAGGAAGTGTTTATGTTACGAGTTTTTGGTGAATTGTCATTCAAAAAAATATCAGGAATTTTTGGAAAAACAGAAAGTTGGCCAGAGTGACTTATCATCGGGCCAAAGTTAAAATTCTGAATGAAATGGAGGGAAAACAATGACAAGAATTTCATGTGAGGTAGCCAGAGATTTATTGCCTTTGTACTGTGATGATGTATGTTCACAAGAAAGCCGTATTCTTATAGAGGAACATCTTAAAAATTGTTCAGATTGTGATGATTTATTGAAAAAGATGAAAATGGAATGTAGTGCTTCAACAGAACAAGAAATGCATGATGAAGAATTTGTAAAAGCTATGGCGTCAGGATGGAAAAAATCAGTAAAAAATGGTTTTGTAAAAGGTGTAGTAGCCACACTCATTTTGTGTTTATGCTTAGTTGGAGGATATTGGGGATTAACACGTTGGATTCTTACTTCTGTTCCTAGTGCTAATATCCAGGCAAATGTAGTGAGTGTGACGGATGAACATGTAAAGATTATTCTGGAAGCAACAGATGGGAAAAAAGTTCTAACCAATGCTATGGTAGTGGAAGATTCGGGAAAGCTCTATTTGCTTGAAAAGAGGGGAGTTATTGCGACACAAACTGGCGATGGTGAGAATTGGGCGGCAACTTATACTCTACCTAAAATACAAAAAACAGAAGACGGGGAAAGCATACACATAAAAGAAATTTATTACGGAACTGAAAATGATAATATCCTGATTTGGAGCGAATAAGTAAAAACAATTTAAGGTATTCGTGTGGAAGAGAGAGGGTAACCCTTGAAGTCGTAGAGAAAATCGTATTTATTGTAATTAATAACAGTATTAATTTTTGGAGGTGAGAGTGTGAAGAAATTTAAAAAGATGTTGCCATATTTAATAATTAACGCGATTGCTTTTTATTTAACTCCATTTATGATTAAGGATACTGGAAGCGGCATGTTCATTTTGTTAATTGGTTTCCCAGTTATATGTTTTATAGTAGCTTTGATCTACGGGATAAAAAACTCATTTAATTGGATTTATTCCTTGCTTGTAATGTTGTTGTTTGTACCGACTATTTTTATTTTTTATAACGAAAGCGCAACAATATATATATTGGCTTACGGTATTATTTCAGCATTTGGAAATTTTTTAGGAGATAAAAAACTGGAATATGAAATCCGTCGGAATTTTTATAATAAAGTTCTAATAGTTTGACTAGGAGATGAGGAGCAGCGTCTGTTTAAGAAAATTCAGAATTTAATTCAGAAAGAGGAGAAGGCTGAAATTAGCGAAATAGATTCGATTCTTGAGTTCGAAAAGTTAAAAATCATCCCCGACTATCATTAGGTACTGCTGGATGAAACGGAAGTGATTCTTTCAAATCAGCAATTTCAACTTCTTTTGTATTTAGCAAGAAAGCCGGGGCGTGTCTATACCTATGAACAAATCTATAAAACGATATGGGGAAAAGAGTATGCTTATGACAAAGGAAATGTCATGGCGCAGATTCGTCACATTCGAGAGAAGATACAGCCAAATGACAGCTATCCTCAGTACATAGAAAATATCAGAGGCGTAGGCTACCGATTTAATAGTAAAATATCATAGAGAAGTCAGGCAATCAGGAAAGCAAAAATTAAAGATTGTATTACTAAGAGGACATTTTCTAAAGAAATTTAGAAGATGTCCTCTTTTTGCGTTATAGGAACAACTGAAATAGCGAAAGGAGATTCATATGGAACACACAAAGGCATATCAGGAATTTAAGAAGAATGGTAACACAATTACAAGCTGCTGATTTTGAACCGGAAACGGTTTAATCAGCAGACACTACATTAGATAAATAAAATATTCAACAACAAAGGGCAGAGTTTGCGAATTGCAATCTCTGCCCTCTAAATTTTCGCGGAGCGTATTTCTTATAGTACTGTATGTCAAATAATTATCTCTAAATCTCCATAACCAGAATTTTATTTGAGATATTTCTTACAACCGGAATCTTCCCTAATACTTTATAAAACGGCATAAAGACTTTATTTGATAAATCGGTCCGTTTTCTTCCAAAAACAGTTTTCGGACATGCATTGTCTCCGGTAAATCTACATTATACCAACGTACATATTTTCCTTCCATACGATAACATCTTGTATCCATACCGCAGGCAAGATTCAGCACAACCGCATTGGGATTCTGATTAAAAAAATCTCCTACCAGTTTATCCAATACAATGGTTCTTGCAATCACACCTGAACTCATCAACTTGTCACTCTCAGCTTTCGAGAAATTATAATCAAGCTGCGAAACAATCTCAATTGCCTTTTCATCATAGATATAATGCTTTGGTTTCTGCGATTCCAGGGCTCTGGCATACAATGTCTGAAGCATAGTTTCCGGCACACCTTCTATGGAAATTTTTTTTTTTTCTGCATTTTCTTTCCCACTTACAAGCCTGCTCTTTTGAGCTCTATATCTCTATCTTTCTCACAAAAGTTAGGAGAATCTAATCACTGTTACTATATTCTATTTTTCAGCCCTTGTAAAGAGTTTGTAGCTTAGAAGGTCCATTTTTCCATACAGCCTAGAAGGTCAGCTTTTTCATCATCCATTTTGCATCTACATAAGTACCGTCTTCGTATTTCATATTGTCTGGGAAACATCCATATGTTTCAAATCCCAGTTTTTCATACAATGCAATTGCTCCTTTATTGTCTGCAATCACTTCTAATTCTGCCTGCTCATATCCAAGTTCTTTGGCAGCTTTCATCACGGTTTCCATCATTATTCTTCCAATTCCTCTGCCGCAATATTCCTGATACAGGGCAATAGCAATCTCACATCTATGACGATATCGTTTAAAAGAACCAATACTCATGAGGGAACAATTTCCAACATGCTTTCCATCCACGGTTGCAATCAACATGAGCTCCCGTTCTGATTCTACCATATTCTGAATAAATGCTTCTTCATATTCCACCGATAATGTTACCTCATCCGGCTCCCTGATTAAATAGGGAGTCTCGGCAGTGGTCATTTTTAAATAATGAATCAAATCCTGTGCATCCCTTTTCTCCGCATTTCTGAGAATCACTTCCTGACCGGTCTTATCGATTACTTTTCGTGCTTCAAATATCATCATTCTTCCTCTATTTCTCACTCTTAAATTAGTTTCATCCATTGTATCACTTCCTGTTGCACAAAATCAACAAATATGTACTCGAAAGTCGCTCTATATAAAAAAGAGGACAAAGATGTTTGATGCAACCTGTGCCCCATCAAATATCAGGTATCCGCAGGATTTCTCATTGCTCAATGAAGCCAGAGAAAAACTGGAGACTATCATCATCCGTTTCTGTAAAAGTTATGGATTTTCAAGACCACGTATCCTATAACTTTATTATCGGTATGTTATACACGCAGATATTTCAGGAATTGTACTATCAGGCAGACTTTAACTGCGGAGGCAGACGGCCAATCCATGTGACATTTATGTTAGATGAATTTGCGAATGTCGCATTGCCCGATGACTTCTGTTCGCTCAAGGCAGTTAAGTATTATGAAAAGCTGAAGGATAAGGGCGAGAATGTATATATAGACTCTCTTACCTATGAGCAGTTTATGATGCTTGGTGATGCGGAATTAAGCAGAAGATTATCCATGCAGGATGAGGCAGAGCAGAAAGAAGAGGTGAAAAAGCACTTGCTGCAGGAGTTCCGAAAGCAACGATTTTGACTTATTTCTATCCGGAGGTCACTGTGGAGAAGATGAGTTCATATCGGAATAAGCATTAAATGATATCGCATAGGCACAGGAAATGTGGTATACTGTGCCTATGTAAAAAAGAATGTGTTTTGCAAATCGAAATT